>JAEEGF010398537.1_pt1 | contig 33222 bp, 31 predicted proteins | sample 9134171 | NCBI WGS metagenome assembly JAEEGF01 (sample SAMN16246542, study PRJNA631951) | gut metagenome | biome: gut microbiome; feature: rumen; material: AP-attached | host: Bos | place: Iran: Karaj | collected 2018-10
CAGACAAGATGCTATGAACGATACCAAAAAATCATTCACAGCCAAAGAGATTTCAGAAGATGAACACAAAGCAAATGAATCAAATATCGATGATTTAACTAAAAAAATGAATACAAAAATCGATGAATTAGTGAAAGGTAAAACAGAAGAAGTTTTAAAAGTTTAAAAAATTAAATTTTATTTCTATTTACATAAATAATGAATATTTGGAATATATTAGTAACCCAAATATTGTACCGTCCCGTGTTCAATATTCTAGTAATATTTCTAGCAATTTCTGGATGACAACTTCGACTAGCTATCGTCGCACTAACATTACTCGTTAGATGATTGATGTACAAATCATCTGCTGCATCAAACAATATGACACAGTGAATGAGTAATATCCAGCCAAAAGTAGAAGAATTACAAAAAAAATATGCTGATGATCCTCAAAAACTCAGTGAAGAGACAATGAAACTATTCAAAACAGAATGAAAATGACCATTCAAAGGTTGTTTGACTATGCTTATTCAAATACCAGTTTTCATTGGGCTTTATAGAGTTATTTGGATGATCGCTCAAAATGGATGAATCCCTGCAGATGTAGATTGGTTATATAGCTTCTTTTATAGTTTCTGACAAAAATATTTAGAAGCCTGAAGTATAAATCATATGTTCTTAGGTATAGATTTATTCACTAGTGGAAACTGGATATTAACTATTATAGTTACGGCTCTATACTACTTACAAATGCAATTAACTCAACTCACTCAAAATAAAAAATCTATGCCTAAAGTCCCAGGAGCTTCAATGCCTGACATGACAAAAATGATGTGAGGTATGAATATCGGAATGAGTCTCATGATGTGACTAATGGTATTCTGATTAAACTCAGCAGTTGGACTTTACCTTTTGACTTCTTGTCTATTTAGTATTTGTCAATTTTCTCGAAGATATAGAGCTATACTCAAAGCTAAATGGAATGAAAAATTTCATAAAAATGAACCAACAATAATCGAACCAAGTAAATAATATCATCAACTGTCATTCTGAGCGATAGCGAAGAATCTTAAGTATCTTCGAATGTAATACACAAGATTCTTCATTTCACTATGTTCCATTCAGAATGACAAACCAATATTTTATTCTTTCACTAAACTAACAATGAAAAAAACATTAGAAAACTTGGCAAAAGCCTTTGCATGAGAATCTCAAGCTAGAAACCGCTATACGATCTATGCAAGCGTTGCAAGAAAAGCATGATATTTACAAATCGCAAATGTATTCCTTGAAACTGCAGAACAAGAAAAGGAACACGCTGAATGGTTATTCAAGATGATGCAAGAATTCGTAGAAAAAGAATGAGTAGAAATGCCATATATTGATATAGAGACTACTACAATGATTAAATTCGGAGATACTAAAACAAATCTAGAAACTGCTATTGCAGGTGAATACGAAGAATGGGCTGATATGTATCCTGAATTTGCAAAAGTTGCAGAAGAAGAATGATATCCTCAATTTGCAGCTAGAATTAAAGCCATTATGGTTGCAGAAAAGCATCATGAAGAAAGATATAAGAAACTTCACGATTTAGTAAAAGATGATTTAGTATTCAAAAGAGATGAAGAAATTTACTGGACTTGTACAAAATGTGGATATGTTTGGAAAGGTAAGGAACCTCCAAAGGTTTGCCCATTATGTGGACATGATCAAGGTTATTACGTAAAAATGAACGAAGATTTTTAATCAAAAATCATTACAGAAAGTCAGATTTAGAATCTGACTTTTTTTAAATATTTTTCAGACTTTCCTTTGACTTTAATGGTTCAAAAAGTATAAACTGGGTAGTCCCTTTTAAGAATTTTTAATCATAAATATGACATATTCCCTTGATACAATCGTTGCACGAGCAAAAAGAAGAGCTTTTACATTCCCATGATCAGATATTTATTGATGACTAGCTAATGCATGGGACCTATGACCATACTGAGTATTATTACGCAAAAATATTTTAGATGCATGGTGGAAACACTTTGTTCAAGAACGTCAAGACATGGTTGGATTAGACGCTTCTATCTTAATGAATCCAAAAGTTCGAGAAGCATCTGGTCATGTATCTTCTTTTTCTGATCCTTTAATAGATTGCCGTAAATGTAAATACAGAGATAGAGCTGATAAATTAATTGAAGACTATATCAATAAAAATTGAGTAAATTTAGAAGAAATAAAAGAAAAAATCTGAGCCAATTCTATAACACCAGAAGCTTGGACTTTTGACCAACAAACAGCCTTCCTATCTGAATTTAAAGTAAAATGTCCTAAATGTGGAAGCTGTGATTGGACTGAACCTAAAAAATTCAACCTCATGTTCAAAACTCAACAATGAGTAATTGATGGAGAATGAAAAGATATCTATCTTCGCCCAGAAACTGCACAATGAATTTTTGTCAACTTCAAAAACATATTAGATACAACTAGAATGAGAGTCCCTTTTTGAGTAGCTCAAGTCTGAAAATCTTTCAGAAATGAGATCACTCCAGGAAACTTCCTATTCCGCGTACGTGAATTTGAACAAATGGAAATAGAATTTTTCTGTGAAAATGATGAAGAAAAATGACTAGCTTGGTTACAAAATTGGAAAGAAACTTGTGAAGAATGGTGGATTGAAAAAATATGAATCAATAAAGAAAAACTTCGTTTCCGTCAACATGATCCTAAAGAATTAGCCTTCTATTCAAAATGAACTTGGGATGTAGAATACCTATTCCCACGGGGATGGTGAGAATTACAATGAATCGCATATAGAACTGATTACGATTTACAGCAGCACATGAAATTTAGTGGAAGAGATATGCAATACACAGATCCAATGACTGGAGCTAGATATGTACCACACTGTGTAGAACCTTCTTGGGGATTGACTAGAGCTGTACTTACAGCCATGATTGATTCTTATGATGAAGAAGAATATACAAATGGAAACGGAGAAAAAGAAACTAGAACAGTTGCTCATTTCCACAAAAATATTGCGCCAATTAAATTTGCTATTTTGCCTTTGGTTAAGAAAGATGAAAAACAAGTAGAAATCGCAAACAACATTTTCCGCGAATTATCAAAAAATTATTTCTGTGAATATGATGATAATTGAGCAATTGGTAAAAGATATAGAAGACAGGATGAAATTGGAACACCATTCTGTATCACAGTTGACCAACAAAGTACACAGGACTGAGAAACTGTTACAATTAGAGATAGAGATTCTATGCAGCAGAAAAGAATCAAAATCTCAGAAATTGCAAATTATATGAAATAATTAATTTATAATCTATTATACAATGAAAAAACTCATAAAAAAACTTATCCGTTATGATAAAATATATGCTACACTTAAGGATAGTTTTTTCTATCAATCATATAAAAAATTTCGTGCAAAAATTGCAAATAATTTATATGAAAATCCATCTAAAGATTTTTTTGTAATATGAGTAACATGAACCAACTGAAAAACAACTGTTGTAAACCTATTACATAAAATACTTAATGACAATGTAGCTCCTACTGTAGCTATCAGCACAGCAAACATCAAAATCTGAAATGAGGTTATGGAAAATAAAAAAAAGATGACTTCACTAGATAGTTTTGATCTTCAACGAACTCTAGCTTCTGCTAAAGCATCGTGATGCAAAATAGCAGTATTAGAAACGAGTTCTCAATGATTAGATCAATACAGATTTGAATGAATTAAATTTGATTTCGCTGTTCTTACAAATATTACCATGGATCACTTAGATTACCATAAAACTATGGATAACTATGCTGATGCAAAAAAGAAGCTATTCAAATATGTACTAACTAACTGAAAAGATAAAAAATATGCAGCATTTTGCACCGATGATAAAATTGGAAAAAAATGGTTTGAAGAAATGGCATTTGACCAGAAAATTTCGTATAGTATATATAACTCTTCTGTAATTAAAGCCACAAAAATTGAAGAATGATTTGAATGAACATATTTCGAATTTTCTTATCTTTGACAAAAATATTCATGAACAACACCATTAATCTGATCATACAATATATGTAATATAATGTGAGCAATTTCAGTAGCTGTAACACTATGATTAAAAGTAGAATCTGTTTTAAAATCTATAGAATCATTTCCTTGAGTTGCATGAAGAATGGATCCTATATACACCAATGAAGTTAAATATTTTGTGGATTTTGCCCACACTCCAGACTGATTAGAAAAAACTTTAAGTTTTGCTTCCAACTGAAAGTGAAACTGAAGACTAATTACAATTTGTGGAGCCCCATGAAATCGTGATAAAGAAAAACGTCCAATAATGTGAGAAGTCGCTACAAAATATTCTGATATCGTAATATTCACAGATGACGATCCAGATACAGAAAATAGACTTAGTATATTAAATCAATTATCAAAGACCATCCAAGAAAAATGATATCCTTCCAGAAAAAAAGTGTTTATTATACCAGAAAGAAGATATGCATTACAATTTGCAACTGAAATCGCAAAAAAATGAGATATTGTAGTTTCTTGCTGAAAATGACACGAAGAAGTTCAACTCACAAATTTTTGAAAACGTAAATGGAATGATAAAAAAGTACTAACTAATATATTACAATACCAACAGAAAACGATATTAAACATAAATGAAATTAAAAAAACTTACTTACAAAATTTAAGGATTGAAAAAAGTTCAAACAGCATTACTACACAACAATACTATTCTCAAGTAAAGAACATCCAAACATCAACTAATTTACAGAATAATCCTACTTCAACAAATAATTCTCAAATCACACAAAAAATTCCAGATACACAAACTCGTTCATGAATGTTCAAACACATTGACTAAATTTTTATAAGTATAACAAAATGTTAGAAGATTTAAAAGATTCCGAATATGTAGTACTCGACCTAGAAACTACATGATTAACTCCATATAGAGAATGAATCACAGAAATAGCTGCAATCAAATGTAAAAATTGAAACATAATAGATGAATTTCAAACTCTCATAAATCCAGAAAGACACATCCCAAATTGAATAGTAAGATTAACATGAATTACAAACGAAATGGTTGCCGAGGCTCCTACAATTGATGAAATAATGCCAAAATTTGATAAATTTCTTGGAGATGCAATTATAGTATGACACAATGTCAGTTTTGATTTTAGATTTTTGAGTTATTATCATTATCAATGTTTATGAACCTATCTAAAAAATCAAACAATATGCACACTAAAAATAGCCAGAAGATTACTCCCTTGATTACCAAATAAAAAACTTTGAACAATATGTGAATATTTTGGAATAACAAATGAAAGAGCACATAGAGCAATGTGAGATACTCGTGCAACACTACAAGTCTTACAAAAATATGAAACAATACTCGATACTGCGGAAAACCATTGAAATTTTTAATGTTTTTTTTATAGTCATATTCAGATAATAAATCTGATTTTTTATTTTTATTCAAAAATAAGTATGAAAATCTTAGTTCTTAACGCTGGAAGCTCTTCATTAAAATACCAGCTTTTCGATGTAGATAATAATTTCTCAGTGGAAGCTAAATGATTAGCAGAAAGAATCGGTATTGATTGATCAATTATCACACATAAAGACAAAAACTGAAACAAAACTGAATTCCCTAGAGATTTAGCTAATCATGGAGAAGCCTTGAAAAAAATCTTAGATATTCTAGTTTCACCCGAAAATGGAGCAATCAAATCATTAGACGAAATTGGAGTAGTTTGACATAGAATGGTTCATGGATGAGAAAAGTTCCACGAATCAGCTTTGGTAACTCCTGAAATTATGCAAACTTTGAAAGATTTAATTCCTCTTGCTCCATTGCATAATCCAGCAAATATTACATGAATTGAAGCTGTACAACAAGTTTTACCAAATGTACCGAATGTAGTAGTTTTTGATACAGCTTTTCATCAATCAATGGATCCTGAACATTTCTTATATCCAGTTCCTTACGAATGGTATGAAAAATATGGAGTAAGAAGATATGGTTTCCACGGGACTAGTCATAAATATGTTTATCAAGAAATTTGTAAACACTTGAATAACGATAAATTAAAAGTTATCACATGTCATATCGGAAATGGTGGTAGTATCACAGCAATCGATGCATGAAAAGTAATCGAAACTTCAATGTGATTTACTCCATTACCAGGAATTATGATGGGATCTCGTTCATGAGATATAGATCCAAGTATATTAGAATACATTTGTACTAAAAAATGAATTACTATCAATGAAGCAACTAAAGAACTAAATAAAAATAGTGGACTACTTGGAATTAGCTGAATTTCATCAGATTCAAGAGATATAGAAGATGCTATCAAAGAGTGAAATGAAAAAGCAAAATTAACTCAAAATATGTACGTTCAAAAGATTGCCAATTATATTGCAATGTATAATAATATGCTCAACTGAGCTGATGTAATAGTTATGACTGCTTGAGTATGAGAAAATAGTATAAGTACTCGTAAAATGATATGAGAAAAAATATCATCTCTATGAGTAAAGATTGATGATGAAAAAAATAATTTCAGAGGAGAATTTAGAGAGATTTCTGCAAGCGATTCTAAAATCCCTGTATATGTTATTCCTACAAATGAAGAATTAATGATTGCACAGGATACTTACAACATAATTAAAGAAAACTAAAACAGTTTTGGAAATTTTGAATTTAAAATAAAAAATAAAAAAGAACTGAACAAATTCATTCAGTTCTTTTGAGATCAAATAAAGAAGATTTAGTCTTCTATCTCTAACATCTTTTGGAGTTGTCCCCTTTTGTTTGAAAGAACTTTATCAATCTCCTTAAGGGTCATTTTTCCCATACCCGGAAAATAAGATACAACAGTGGGTGTAATGACCATGGCAAAGAGATAATCATCTACTGATTGATATTTGGAAATAAAATCTTCCATGATTTCTCTCCGTTCACCATCATCCACTATTAGTTCAAAGAGATTTATAATATTTCTTTGAACACCCAAGGCAGTCTTTTCATTAAAGACAGTCGCTTTCATCTTCTCTTGAGCAAGAGACTGATATGAGCCATCTCCATATCGGTGAATAACGGCCCAATCATCAAAAGACTTTGCACACTTGACCATCAACTTATAAAGCTCAGGTCTCACACCATCACTTAAAGAAGCTGTTCTGTACTGAGAATACAGTTCATTGAAACGAGTTGTTTTCATATAATTTTTATATTTATTTTTTTATATATCTTATATAGATAAACATTTTATAATTAAAAGTCAATAGATAAACTTTGTAAATATTGAATCATCACAAAAGAATCATAAAATACATCATACATTAATTTACCTAAAAAATCAAAATGATAATAGACGCTCATACACATTTGAATACTGATCAACTTTTTTGAGATTACAAAAAATATTTAGAAAATTTTGAAAAAGTCTGATGAAAAATCGTAGTTAATGCATGAGCGAATAACGAATATAATCAAAAATGAATCCAAATGGCAAAAGAATCTGTTAAAGATTTTTCAAATCTAATCATAAAAACTGCAATCTGACGACATCCGTGTAATATACCACACAATGAATCAGATTTTTTACCACTTTTGAATGAATTAAAAAAACTATATGAAGCAAATAAGGACTATATCGTAGCAATTTGAGAATGTGGAATCGATCTTCATTTCCCAGAAAATCCTACAGTTGAAGTTCAACAAAATGCACTAAAATTACAAGCAGAAATGGCTAGAAAATTAAATCTTCCGTTAATGATTCATTCACGTGATGGATTTCACGAAACTATGGAAGTTCTCAAAAATTTTTCAGATTTAAAAATTTATTTTCATGCTCGATGATATTGACCACAAGAATTAGAAGAATGTGAAAAAACTTTTCCGAATCTACGAATAGGTTGTACAAATGTAATTGAGTATCCAAGTGCAGAGAAAATCCGCGAATCAATTCGTAATATTAAAACTGCAAAAATTCTGACTGAAACTGATGCTCCTTTTCTTCCCCCACAAACCATGCGTGGTCAACAAAACGAATCTGCTTATGTCATATACGTATATGAAAAATTATGTGAAATTTTGGAAATTGAACAAAAAGAATTAGAAAAAATAGTTGAAAAAAACACAAAATCTCTTTATAATATTTAAAAAAGCTGACTTGAAGTCAGTTTTATTTGTTATATTGTATCATCTTCCAATAATTTTATACACTCTTTACCAAACATTTCCGCTGCTTCTGGTCCATTTGCTGTCACTATATTTCCATAACGAATTACCATTTCATCTTTCCACACTCCACCATTTTTTTCTATAAAATTTTGCTGTAATCATTCATCATCTCGTGAAGTAACAATTTTTCAGTTGAATACACCACTTTCACTCACTACCATTGGAGCTATACAAATTGCTCATAATTTCTTAGCCTCCTGAGCTATACGTAAATAATCTGAATTATGTAAATATTGAGTCAAGCAACCTCATCATCAGATAAAAATCACCATTTCAAATTTATCTCACTTTATTTCCGATAATTCATAAGCTGCATCTATTTTCTGACCAAAAACTCATACACACTGCCCTTTTCTTCATGCAGCGATAGTAATTTGTGCATTAGCTTCTTGTAGAGCTTCATAAGTCGCAGAAAATTCATGATCCTGAAATCCATTATTTGCAACTATCATCACAGCCGTTTTCATCATCCAAAAATTAAGAGATAAAATTTGACTACATTATCAAGGTAAATTTTCAAATATAAAAAGCAAGAGATAAACAAAATTTAAATATGTCATCCCTAAAAAACGATAATTGCTTTTAAATAGGAAATAAATATACTTATTAAGTAAACTTTTACTTTCACAAAAAAGTAAATGAAAATCTGACTTGTATGAGCCACAAATGTATGAAAATCCACTCTCTTCAATAGATTGATTGGACAATTTCGTACAATTGTAACCGATATCCCTGGGACAACTACTGATATTATCCAACATAAAGTAGAAACTGATAATTGAGTCTATATTTTTTTTGATTCTCCTGGATTGCTCGATTTTACCGAAGAACTCGAATATATTGAACAAATCATCAAAGAGTCAGATTTGCTTCTATTTTTGATAGATGATAGCGTATGAATCACAGCAAAAGAGCATCATATTTTAGAATTGATTAGGAAAGAAAAGAAACAAGATTCTACAATTTTGATAATCAATAAACTAGATATCAAACGAAAAGAATCTGAAACTGAAATGGCGATTTCTGACTACTACACTCTATGATTGTCTAGTGTAATCGGAATTTCTGCCAAGAAAGAAAGAAATTTAAGCACAATCGAAAGTCAGATTAATTCTTTTTATAATAAACGAAAAAAAACTCACAAAGATGAAGAAGAACCTGTAGAGCCATTTAGGATTTGACTTGCTATTTTGTGAAAACCTAACGCTGGAAAGTCTACATTACTAAATACATTAGTATGAAAGCCTCTCGCAAAAGTCGCTGATGTAGCATGAACTACTAGAGATTATGTAGCTGGAAATTTTTCATGGAAAGGCAGAGATTATGTAGCTTATGACACAGCATGAATTAAAAAACGCTGAAAAATCCACTGAATAGAAAAAATTGCTTACGATAAGACCAAGGCAATGCTTGAATTTGTACGTCCTGTGGTAATTTTCATGGTAGATTGTACCCAATGAATCACTCACCGTGATATGACATTATTACAAGAGGTTCACCAATTAGCATTACCTATGATTTTTGTGCTAAATAAAGTCGATCAAGTCAATCCAAAAGCTATCGATGCAATGATAAAAAATACTCAGACTTATCTAGATTTTGCTAAATATTTACCGATTGTTCCAATGATTGCTATCAAAGGAGAATGAATCAATGATGTGATGAAATTCGTTTCCATTTTACAGAAAGAAAACACAAAGAGAATCACAACTAGAGATTTGAATGAAGCTCTACAACATGAAATGATTCAACGTCCTCCTCGCTTTCCAAAAAATAAAATCTGTAAAATACTCTATGCTACTCAAATTGCAGTAGATGCTCCGACTTTTATAGTCTTCGTAAATCATAAAGCCCGTGCTAATTTTGCGTTTAAAAAATGGGTAGAGAATAGTATAAGGAAAAACTTTGGATTTATTGGAGTGCCTATCGTGATTAAATATCGTAACCGCTGAGAAAGCTGAAAAGAACGTGATATTTTTGTGAAATATAACGAAGAAGATGTGGCAAATGCAGGACTCGAAGCTATTCAACCATGAGATGATTTTGAAGAAGAAATGCCTGTAAAAAAATCTAGAAAATCTGATCAAACTGAAAGGAACCCTTATACAAATAAATGAGTTCGTAAACGAGAAAAGCACGTTAGCAAATACGATGAAATAAAAAAATTAAGAAAAAATCAGAAATTCCCTAATGAATATGAACCAGATTCTTCAAATACCTGAAAAAATAGCAAAAAAGTCTGAACTCAAACAACTAAAAAGTCTTCAACTCATGAAGCGAGAAAAAAGAAAAAACTGAATCAATATTCTAACGTAAAAACTGCAAATCAATGAAAATTAAATGCAATGTTTTCTGAAGCTTACGGAGATAAAAAGCAAAAAAATTCCAAAAAAAGGAGCCCAAAAAGATAAGACTCCCCTAATAAGATATTAAACAATTATTTAAGCTTTTTATGTAATTTTGAAACAAATCCATAAGAAATTCCCATTAACAAACCTACAATAACTAATATTTCTACAACAAACAATACTACAATAACTCACCATTTTGCAAATAAATGGGCCGTAAGTGTATAAGAGAACAACTGTGACATATAATAATCGAATACTCACATTGACACTAATGTTAACAATAGCGAAATCAAAAATCCTCATATAATCGAGTAAAGAATTAATGTTAAGAATGGCATAACAATCTGAGATTTAGTCGCTCAAAGTAGCTTTTTAACCTGAATATCATGCCAAAATCTACTAAAAATCGAACGCAAGAAAAATATAGAAAATGATAACACTGCTGCTACCAATATAAATATCAAAGACATTGATAATACCTGCACAAAATTCGAAAGTTTGATTACATTTCTAATTCTATTTTCTTGACTTTCCAAATTATCCAACTGCTCTACATCTTGAATATTTAAAATAATATCCTTATTTTCTAGCATTACTTCCTTCAAAGTTTCATATTTGGAAATATCTGGAAGTGTTACATAAAGAGTTGCTGGTAATGGATTATTCATTCAAAATTTTTCTAAACTTCATGTTAACTCTGGCAATCTTTTCATCATAAAATCCATCGCATCTTCTTTTGTTAAAAAGTTCACATGTAATCCTTCATTCTCAAGTCTATCCTTCAATTGAATAACCTGCTTATAAAGCTTTGTTTCTGTTTCTACATCGTCATTCAAATAAAAATACATTCATAGTTTATTATTTAAGGATTCATTTAACGTATTTCCATACATAGAAACTCAAATCAAAACATTTAACAAGAAAAGAAGGAATCCAGATAAAACACTGATCCAAATCATTTGTCATCTATATGAACGAAAAATTGATTTTACATCATCAATAAACGGTTTAGTTGGTTTTTCTCTTTTGTTTGAAACAAATGCTTTCGGCATCTTCATTTTTGGGAATTTAATTTTCGGAAATTTTAGTTTTTTAAGTTTCATTTGTATAATTAACTATAAATATAAAGCCTAAATCAGATTAAAACAACTTATTTCTCTAATTTAAAGTAATTTTTTCATTTCAAATATTTTTCAAACAATGCGATTTTTTTATCATACCATTCAATTGGCTTATCTACAATTTTTAATCCTGAATGATTATCATAATAATATGAAATCATTTCCTGGGATTCTTCATAATCTTCATCTAAAATCGCTAACTGAATGATATTATAAACTACTTCTGCATCTAAAGAATTCTGTTTAAACGCCTTTTTTAAGAAATCTCTTCATTTTTCACGATTCCCATATCGATATTCACTCAATCCATAACAACGCATAATTTCGTGATTCTCTCAATTTGTAAGCTGCATCGCTTTTTTTAAATAAGAACGAGCTTCTTTCCAATTGTTCTTTTCCATCTCCAATAATCATTTCACATATAATCAGAGTGGATCATCCTTTTTTGTTGAGTTCAAAAAAGTCACTGCCTTGTCTGCTCATTCCATATTTCACTGACGATATTGGATATCTGCAATCAACAATAACGCTTGCTCATTTTTGGGATCTCTCGTAAGAATTCTATTCACCATTTCAATCGCTTCATCATACTTTCCCTCATCTGTTAGTCCTGCAATTTCATCCAAGACTTCTTCTGGTATATATTTATCCATATCAAAATCTTTTAAATAAAATATTGTTCACATAATTATAGCCATCAATTATTAAAAAAGCAAAAAATCTAAACCTTTTTCTCTCACTTTAACTTTACTTTTCCATAGAAAATTACACAGCAACTTTTTATTTTGAAATAACTTGTATTTTTACTCTATATTTTTATTCTTAAATCAAGATTTACATCTATTCCCAGAATGAATTTAGAAAAGCTCTTTTGAAGTAAAACCAAGGTAGATATACTCAAATACTTAGTTTTCCGCAGACAATGAGTTTCTATGAGAGCACTAGAAAGTGAAATCTGATGGACTTTCCCTGCTATCAAAAAACAAATTGATTCTTTAGAAGAATCTTGAGTTTTAGATATTCAAAAAGAAAATTCGGGTTTTTCTATTTCAATAAAAAAAGAATACTTCGATTTATTCAAAGAAATATTTTTCACCGCATTAAAATCCAACTTAACTAACTTATTCGACACATATTCAGTCATGATAAATAAATATTTTTTGTGAAAAATCTTCTGAATTCCACTAGATATGGATATTGTGATAATTTACCAGCATATGGAAAAGCCCCAAATAGACGAATTAAAAAGCTGAATCGCTAACTTATTCAGAGAATTTTTTATTGAGAACGCTTCCGTTGTATTCATGTCTGCAGAAGAACGAGAAAAGAGGTACAGACTAGCAGATAAATTTGTTCTCCAAGTTATAAGATATTTCCCCGACATAAAATAATAGTTGAATACATCCAATAAATAGATATCATTAAATTCTAAGTAGTTATACAGAATTTTATTTTCTACATATTTCATGGCACAGAAAAAAAAGATCTTAATCACTTGAGGACTAGGATATATCGGTTCTCACACAACCACAGTTTTTATTGAAAATTGATATGATGTTATCATCGTTGATAATCTATCAAATTCTCATGAATCTGCATTAGAAGGCATAAAAGCCATTACATGAAAAACTCCAAAATTCTACGAATTAGACCTCAGAAATTATTCAGATTTGGATGCTGTATTTGAAAAACACGGAAATGATATTGCTCTCGTTATCCATTTTGCAGCTAAAAAAGCTGTGTGAGAAAGTTGTCAAGATCCTTTCCTATACTACGATCACAACATCCTCTGAACAATAAATTTACTTAAAGTAATGAATAAACACCATGTAAATCAGATTATTTTTTCTAGTAGCGCCACAGTATATGATGCAGAAAATTTACTCCCTCCATTTAGTGAAACAGACAAAACCAAAACCACTAACCCATATTGAACGACAAAACTTATAATCGAGAATCTGCTCCGCGATATGGTAATGCAAAAATGATTTTCTGCAATTGCTCTCAGATATTTCAATCCCATCTGAGCTCATTCATCTCATATTTTATGAGAAAATCCAAAATGAATTCCAACAAATTTGCTGCCGTTTTTGCTAAAAGTAGCTAAATGAGAGATAGAAAAATTGAATGTGTTCTGAAATGATTATGACACAGAAGACTGAACTTGTATTAGAGATTATATCCATGTAATGGATGTTGCTGAAGCACATTATGCCGCTGCAAAATATCTATTCGATAGAATAGAAATCAATGAAACAAGTGAAATGTATACAGCAAATCCTACGTTTGAAATATGCAATATATGAACATGATATTGAAAATCTGTAACAGAAATGATATGAATCGTAGAAACAATAGTTGATAAAAGAATTCCTTATGAAATAGTGGCAAGAAGACCATGAGATGTTGCCGTATCCTTAGCTAATCCAATAAAAGCTAAACAACTCTTAAATCGAGAAGCCACAAGAACAGTTGTTCAATGAGTGGAAGATGCATGGTGATACTTGAATAACGAAAAAAGAAAGTAAATATTATTCAACGATATAAAAAAATCCACAACCATTTAGGATTGTGGATTTTGTCTTAGAATTAATTTCTATTTTTCATTATGTAAATCATCAAATAGATGTGTAACCTGTCTTGTTCTTTGAGGTTCAGACTTTGGATGATTCTCCTCCACTATATTTACAATTCTAGTTTTTCTATTCGACTTATTTGAAATTTTTCGAAGAGATATAAAACTCCAAACCAATCATCACAATAACAATAACCCATCGATAGCTACTCGTCCACTTAATAACGAAATTTTCTGAGTTACTCCACTTTCTAAAGCAATACCAGCTCAATCCAATACTCACATAAATACACTAGCTATAATCCATAATAATAAGAAATCCACCAATGGTTCATCTTCACGTAATGCACACAATTTAGTAATCCAACCTTTGAAAGATATGCTCAAATTCCATAAGAACAATCCTACCATTGCAATCAACATTACAAATCCAGATTTAAATAACATTCCAGAAAGCAAAAATCTAACTCCACTTCCATTTGCATTCACTACAGGAAACAAAAATAAGAAAAAAGTCAAAACACATAGATAAAGCACAAACCACTTTTTTGTATTTTTATAATTAGCAAATCTTATATACAACTTTGAACAAAAATTCTTAACTTTCTTAAAATAATCCTTAGTTTTTTTCATAATTAAATTAATTAAAAAATAAAATTCACAAACTAACATCAAGATATAAATATTTCTTAATTTATCAAGTGAATATTAAAGAAAATACGATAAAAAATTCTGACTTAAAAAAATAAAGGATTAAATCCTTTAATTAACCTTAAGAACTTCAAACCACCGATGAACCAGTTCTCTACGATATTTTGAGAGATTTGCCTCAAAAAAGTACTCTTTCTTACCAGGGATGGGACTCGAACCCACACGACCGTGAAGTCACCAGATTTTGAGTCTAGCATGTCTACCAATTCCATCACCCTGGCATACTTGTAAGCTTCTTATAATTTTTTGCTCAACAATTTCAACTTGTTTTAAACCTCTTCAATATTTACTTCCACAGTTTTCCCTCTTTGCATCAACCACATCAATTGCTTATTCCTAGTCAAAAATTTTAAAGGCTGATTTATCCAAACATTAACTCAATAATTTCAATTAGACTTTTCCACCAATTTTGTAAAGCATTCTTCAACAACGGAAAAATCATGGAATCTAATCTTGTGAAAATTAAAAAATGATTTTATCGCCCTCTGCATACGAAAATAATGATAACTCATAGGCAAAATTGTATCCACATACGCATCCTTGAAATAACGCAAATCATTTTTCATCGTACGAATCAAATACGGATTATGTACTCATAAATCGTTTATATTTTCAGTCCACGAACTAGCTGATTTTACTCGATAATGAAAAGGATAACTAAATTTTTTTATCGATTTCTGTTGATCTGTTGGTTCATAGTTCTTTTCTTCTTTTTCGAAGAATTTTTGGATACTTGAAGAAGATCAAAAATCTGACAAAATTCAGATTTTACCCACTAATGAATGTTTGAATGCATATTCCTGTAAATATGTTTCAAACAATGGTAAAATTTTAAATCAAAGTTTCTTATCTGAATATTTAAAAGCTAATTCATAAACTGGATCAAGAATAATTACTTCAGCTCATTTTTTAATCAAAAACTCTCCTGCTTTCTCGATGCAATCTAAGGCATAATCCAAAGATTTTTCTCAATATGGAAAATTAGTCTGATCACAATAAATCAAATATTCATTATCGTAACGTGTCAAAAATTGAAATAATGAAAGAGTATCTACTCCTGAACTAACTATCCCTATTTTCATTCTATTTCCTTCTTTAAATAAAGATAAGAAGAAAGTACTTCTACAATATTATCCAATTTTTTTGCTCCCAAAATATGTTTCACATTTCACATTTGTTGCTCCAATTGAGCAAATTTCAAAGAATAATTTGATGTTCTCAATTCTGGTTTTTGATTTATTAATATATAATATTGCACTTCCAAATCTGAATAATAATTTTTCATTGGTTTCTGCATCATATTATAATACTTATCAAACAACAATCATTCAAATTTATCCATCGCCACCTTTATCTGACTTCTATAATTCACCAATTGAATAAATTCCGACTTTTTTTCTTCTAAAATCTCTTTCCGATAATACACATCATCTCACTGATTTATATATGAACGAATTGCCGAAATTTCACCATATTTTTTCATAGCCAATTGATACAATGTATTCAAATAAGTCTGACATTTCACAGTTCATCACCCATTTTTAAGAAAAACTATTACATTTTCATTTTCTAAATTACAATATACTACATTCTCTAAATATCAAAAAGTCTGACTAGACAATAAAGTCATAACTACCGACAACACAAATATCCAAAGTTTACGCATTCATTTCACCTCAAATAAAAACATCCAACAACCTGATTTATAATAAATTATTTATAAAAATCAAATAATGGACTAATTTTGAAGTAATACTTTTTTTATCGTAAAGAAATAACTTTCAGGTTGAGCATTCCCACTTTTTATCTCATAATCTATATCTACAATATTCTTAAACAAGGTCTGAATCAGATTCCTTTTTTCTTTAAGAAGTGATAATTTTTTGGTTATATTCATTATTGCCCACGGATTTTGTTTTAATTCACTCGCTATTTGTTTTGAATCTGTAATTCAATGATCCGCATAATCTAGCACGAATAAATAATTTCTAAGCCCCCATGCAAATGAACCATTCACTGCGTTCCAATCTAAACCATCATCCTGTAATCATTGAACAAATTTAACTGCAGATTTTGGATCCGTTAAAGACAAATCCAAAAGCTGAAAAATATCCTCTTCAATCATTCCAAAGCACACTTCATCCACCACCTTTGAAGTAATTTCTTCGTTATAATATTTTTTTCGATAACGTAATTTATCTATTTCTGATTCTAAACGAAATTGGTCGTTTCAAACTTTATGGATTAAAGCTTGAATAACTTTTGAATCCAGATTTAAATCTTTTGAACTTTCTTTCACAAAATCAGGCAATTCACGCTCAGATAATGGAGCGAATGTTTTTATAAGTTTCTGATATGAATTATCTTTATCCAATTTATCAAATCGCTTATAAAAGCGACCACGCTTATCGGGTTTATATGATACACAAATCAAGAGGACTTCACCAGGGAGCGAATAATTCATAATATTTTCAGCTAATTTTTCTATTTCATCAGCTTTGATTGCATTAGATTTTTCTGTATCTAATGGAACTCCGTAAAGAATAATTAATTTATTCGTAACAAAAAATCCTCAACTAAAAATCGTTTGCTTTATCTGACCATAATCCCGATTTTCACGATTAAACGAAAAAATACTATCTACTCCATTTTTTTGGGCAAACATATCTCTCCATCTTTTAAGTTCTTTATTTAATGTATAAACATTCTCTCACGTAAAAAGATAGATTTTCTTTGGAATATTTTCTGTCATTCAAACAAAAACTGAAAATAAAAATTTGACTTATTTGTTTTATTTTTTTATCAAAAATTTTCAATATTACTCCCATTCTGTGATTCCACTCATCATTTCATATCACTTTTCTGTGATCAACAACATGTACTCCCACTGACATCATAAATCTCCATGTTTAGTATACATTCCCTCATCTCCGTATTCCATAAAGAAATCTTCACTCATCACAGCCGTTATTGGCTCAAAACAAAGAATCATTCATGGTTTAAAGAATTGTTTTTTCATATCCGGATGACCATAATTAAAAACATATGGCCTTTCATGAACTGCACTTCCACATCCATGCCCGGTCAAATCTTTTAAGACTTTGAATCCAGCATTACGAACAATAGTTGATACTGTATTCCCATAATCATACATAGATTTTCATGGCTGGATAGTTGCTATTCAATTATCTAGTGCACTTTTTGTGACAGTAATTAATTCATGAGCTAAAGGATTAGCAAATTCTCATCAAATCAATACAGAAATTGCTGAATCAGAATATCATTTTTCATAAATCACTCATGCATCAATTTTAAGTAAATCTCCATTTTTTAAAATATACTCATTTGGAATTCAATGCACTACACAATCATTTACAGACAAACATAAATTTGTAGGATATCCATCATATCCCTTAAAAGCTCCCTTCAAATTATGTTGTTTAATAAAATGTTCAGCTACAAATTCAAGCTCTATTAAAGCAACTCATGCTTGAGCTTTTTCTCTAAGAATTAACAACATTTCATTCAAATATTTTCAACTTTCTCTAATATTTGCAATCTGTTTTGGCGTTTTAATTGTTCATTGAACTATCTTCATATAATTTAACATAAAATAAAAGAATCTGATTAGAAATTATGCTTTTAATCAAGAAAATCAATATAGAATTTATTAAATAGTCTTCTACATAAAAGTTATCATTGCAATTCTCAAAACAACATACTATCCAATAGATTAAATCAATATAAAAACTATTGACATTAACATCGATATACATATACAATATATGTACTTATATTCTATAATATTCTATGCGAAAATATCCAGAAAATATAAATAACATCGAATATACCCAAGAAGATTGTATAGAAATAACAAGACAACACAGAAAAACTGTTATGGCTATCATGAATATTTTTTATCATAAATTAAAAACTTTATGAAAAAATCACGATAAAGATAAAGAGATTCCTAGCAATTTAAAAAAATATACATATTTATTGAACCACCCAAATGAAAAAGAAATAAATCACGAATGGAAAAAGATACACAATCACAATAATACACATCACGTAGAATGATTTTTAGAGTGTGATGAACCAAAATTACAACATTTAGTAGAAATGATTTGTGATAATGTAGCAACAGCCATAGCAAGAAATGCAAAATATGAAGATATTTTTGAAGAAAATAAAAAACGATATATAAAAAAATGATTACCAGAAAAATTAGCCATAATTTGTACGAATACATTCATTGATCTATGGAATACTGTACACGAAAATAAATAAAAATACTTCTCTCTCCTTTCAAGATAATTTCCATAATCATAAAATTTCAGCCAAAAAACTTATCAATTTTCCTCAATTGCAAACCTACAGTTATCAAATCTTACTCAAAATCACATAAAGTAAATATTAAAAAAATCAGATTTTTAAAACGTAAGATGATTGAAACTCAAAATTATAAAAATTTTTGCATATTTTTAATTTTAGGAATATAATTACATCGTCAAACAAAAATAAACTTTTTATTCTTACTTTAATAATATCATGGAATCATCAAATTCAATCCTTTCAAATGAAAAATTATCCAATCTAATGGATAAAATTAATGAAACATGTAACGCTCTAATCTCCGCTCTTGAGGTGAATGCTGAATCTGTTGGAGAATATAGCGGATGAATTGCTCATCAAATCAATACTGAATATATTGACATCTTGATAAAAAATATTCTTAAAATTAAATATCATTTATTTCGCTTAGGAAAAGAACTAAATAATGGTTTAATCTCCTCTCAAGATGAATTAAAGCTCATCGTAGAATGATTATTAAATACAATTGATACAATTGATACGGTTTGTGCAAATGATGGATATCTTAGAAATCAATTTTCATTTGCTACTGATGAATTAAAAGATCTAATCACAAAAATGTTAGATGAAATCACCATTTCAGTAGCAGCCTAAAAAAACCTTCGTACAAAAAGGTGTTGAAATAAAAAGTCACAAAACAATCGAGCCTGTATTTCTTGCTCGATTTTTTTTACTAAAATTTTGACTTTTAAGTAACTTTTGAGTATAATTGATAAAGTGCCAATTTTAATTAAAAAAATATGATGAAAGAAGAATCCAGATTCCAACATTATATAAATGAAACTCTTAAAGAATTACAATCTCAACCATGATTTCCAATAGACTACTGTAATGTAGCTAGCAAACATCTTTTTGATTTATTGAAAAAATCATGAGAAAAAAATATTAGACTGCAACATTCATACAGAGAACCTTGAGATGGACACACCTATGTAGTTTTTACTAATAAAGACGGGACTGACATCATTTTAGATCCAACATATTCCCAATATGATGATGAATACATTGACTGATTTATTTGAGAACATTTTCCAGATAAAACACTAGAAAAAAACAGAATGGAACAAAAAGATTTTATGAAAAAACAAAGACAGTGGTTTAACGATTGAGTTTACGATAATTTATAATTAAAAAATTTATCCAATAATATCTTTTCACATATATTCCTGTAAACAAGCAGGAATTTTTATTTTCCCATCAGCAGTTTGATTACATTCAATTAATGAAATCAAAATTCTAGGTGAAGCTACTACAGTATTATTCAATGTATAACAATATTTAATTGTTCAATCTTCTGCACGATAACGCAAATTCAATCTTCTAGCTTGGAAATCCAAGAATGATGTAGCAGAATGTGTTTCTCCATAACTATCTCTAGATGGCATCCAACATTCTATATCATGTGAATTATATTTTCATAATGCTAAATCTCATGAGCATAACTGTAATAAACGATATGGTAATCATAAATCTTCTACTAATTCCATAGAATTTTGTAATATGAAGTCGTGAAACTGATCAGACATTTTCACATCTGCAGGAAGTATAATTACTTGTTCTACTTTCATGAATTGATGTACTCTATAAAGTCATGATGTATCTTTTCCATAACTTCAAGCCTCACGACGATAACATGGACTCATTCCAACCATCTTTTTTGGCAAATCTGATTCATTCAATATTTCTCAGCTATAATATGAAGTCAAAGGAATTTCAGCTGTCGCAATCATCCACTGATCATCTCTTTCTAACCAATAAGCATCTTCTTCTCCTCATGGGAAATATCCTGTTCAAACCAAACATTCTGGATTTACCATATTAGGTACTTGAAATGGAGTAAATCCTTTCTTTACCATTTTTTTGAGAGCATACTGTAAAATTGCTTGTTCGAGTAGCATTCCATCATTTTTGAGGAAATATGAACGTGCTCAAGCTAATTTTACTCATCTTTCTACATCCACCATATCATATTTTTTCATCAATGTCATATGGTCTTGAATCGGAAAATCGAATTGAGGGATTTCTCCGACTCTTTTAACCTCTACATTTTCAGTATCATCTTTTCACTCTGGTACATTTGGTGAAATGAAGTTAGGCATTTTCAATTGATACTTTTTCAATTCATCCTGTAATGCAGTTTGTTGATTTTCTAATTCTTGAATCTGACTTTTCAAGGCTTTGGCTCATTCATAATCCTGCTGAGATGCTAAAATCTTCTGTTGAAATTTTAGGTCATCAACTTTTTGTTGAATAGCTTTTCTTTCATCATCTTTGGATAAAATCATATCTACATCGCAGTCGCTATGCCTTTTAGCGAGAGCTTGTTTATATTCATCTAAATTTTCACGAACTTTCTTCAAATCCAACATTTCAAAAAAAACAACAAATAAAATATCTAATTCTTTTTGTAATAATTTAAACTTCCATATCTCATAGTCTAACTTTCATAATCATGATACTCTAATCAAATAATAAAACACAGCAAAATATATAAATTTTCAAAAATAATGCAATAAAATACAAACTAAATTTAAAAATTTTTTTAAAAAGCTGATCCAATTTGTAATGAAACAGCTCTTAAATTTTTCTAATCTTCCTTTTCAAGTCAAAATTTTTCAGGGTAAGCGACGACATATTCTCGATATGAGCCTTTAATCAATTTCTCAGCTATTTCCTTATCTAATCACTCAAACTTATCTAAATTTTTTGCTAAAGCTTCATCAAATCAACTTCCAATCAATTTCTCAGCTATTTCTTTATCTAATCACTCAAACTTATCTAAATTTTCTCACACACATTTAATACCTTCTCAATCTTCCAAATAATCAATCAGTTTTTCCGCAACATTTTTAGGTAATCATCAGTCAAACTTACCTAAATTTTTTCACAAACGATAACAATAAATTCAATCTCAATATTCAATAAGCTTTCCCATAATTTCCTTATGATTCAATCACTTAAATTTAGATAAATTGTCTATCAAAACACCACCTTCTCAATGTTCAATCAATTTTTTCGCAAATTCTTTATGATCCAACCGTTCAAACTTATCTAGATATCTTACCAAAGCGTGACATTTTCAATGTTCAATCAATTTCTCCACAAGTTCTTTATGATCCAGTCGTTCAAACTTATCTAAATTTTTTATCAAAACATAATCATCTCAATGTTCAATCAATTTCTCCACAAGTTCTTTATGATTCAATCACTCAAACTTATCTAAATTTTCCACTACAATGTTACTTCTACGGTATTCAACCAGTTTCTCTGCAATCTCCTTATCTAATCATATAAAAAGTTCTATGTTTCGCAGGAACCAACTACATCAAGCTTCAATCAACATTTTCGCTAGTTCTTTATCTAATCACTTGCATTTTTTTAATTCTTTAACTATTTCATTTATCTGCATTTCTAAATCTTCTCTATATCTATCATCTAGATATTCATCATCACAAACTTGATAAGATTCACCTAAATCTCTTTCTGTACTAATCAAATCTCTAACTAATCTCTCCATATTTTCACGATCTAACCTTGATTTTTCATTTTCCAATAAAAGTTTTCCCAATTCTCTTCATACATCTCCAAACCTTTTCAACTTTTTAATACCATGTGCAAGATTATTCCTACATTCTTGTTGTCATGAAGTTATTCATAGCTTTTCCTCCATTTTTAGTCGAATAAAATATAAAACCATATAACATATACATGTATATATAAACAATATTAAAAGTCAATATTTTTTAAAACTTTTTATTTTACTTGTTAATTGCTACATTGAAATTACTATTGATTACCATATTGGAACTATTATTTCAAACGATACTTGCATTGAATACACAAAACAATATAATCAAACTAGTTTTATCTAGACAACTTCATTATGAAGTCCACTCTACAAAAAATCTCCACAACTGATTACGCAAAAACTAGTGACAATATAATTTCTGTATACAATGAACAGTGACATTGTGTAGTAAATTTCATATATTTTTCACAACTTGTTTCTCAAAAAGTTTTTTCTTCTGCAAAAAAGAAAACCGAAAAAGAAAAAGAGTATAAAAAACTAATTCTAAAAGCAGATTTTTTGTTGCCTGATGGAATTGCTTTACAAATATTTTATTATTGTGCTGTATTATTTTGAGTAATAAAATCTGATAAAAAATGGATTCCAAATTTAAATTGAACAGATTTTACCCCATATTTTTTGAATGATACAAAACAGAAATATTGAAGTCAGAGAATCAACATATTATTGTATTGATCTAAACCAAATGTCGTAGAAAAAGTAAAAGAAAATCTAAGTTTAAAATGATATAATGTAATATACAGTCAAGATGGATTCAGTGAATTTGACCGAGATAAAGCAGAAAAATCTTTAAATGAATATGTAGATACCACAAATATCTTATTGGTCGCTCGCTCTACTCCAAAAATTCCTTTACAAGAACTACGGACTTCTAGAAATTACCAAAAAATTCAAGACAATAAATTACTTGTAATGAATGTTTGATGACTATTCGATTTTATTGCATGAGTTCAGAAACGTGCCCCAAAACTGTTCCGTAAATTAAAAATTGAACGATTACGAAGACTTTGTTCTGAGCCAAAAAGAAATTACAAAAAAGTGCTTAATTCCCTGATGATTATCCCATACATTTTTCGTTATTTAATATTGAAAAAAGATTAGCTTTTCATAATTATATATGAAGAAAAAATAAAAACCAGATTTTTCTATATTTTTATTTTCAGTAAATAGCAGGCATAATGCAGCTTCAGGAACATAAAAAAGTCTATGTATCAGATGGAGAAATATTTTCATTTCAAGACACATTATTAGATAACATTTCTTTCAAAGTGTTTGTTCAATGTTCAAAAGAAAAGTTTCTACAATATCAAAAAGATATTATCGAAGAATTTGTCGCAGATTTCACAAATATCATAAAAACCTCTGAAGAGTTAGACGTTATAGATATTAGAGAAATCTTTGAACAGAACTTACAACTTCTTAATACAAAGTTAAAACAATTTGCTGAAAAAGTTCGTGATGTTGACCACTTTTCATTAAAATGAATAATCCAGCTCATTGTAGATGACAAACTCATGTCATCAATGATTGGAAATGTAAGCATGATTGTTTTAAGAGATCAAAAAACTGCATATTCTGTACCTAATAGCGTAGATACAAAGGCTAAAATCGATTTATTTTCAGATTTTATTGAGTGAGAAATCGAAAGAGATGACCAAATTCTATATGTTTGACTTAAATTTGCTGATGTAATGGATTCTCACGATCTTAAGGAAATGGAAAAATTATTGGCTCAAGAAGAATCTTCAGAATGAATATTATCTTTTTTAGAAGATTTACTTACCACTAGAATCGAAAAATCCAACATATGATTTATCATCAGTTATTTTGTTCAATGACCATCTATTTCTTCATCAATTACTAAAAAATGATGACTAAAATTAAAATGATGAATGACTTGAATTAAATGAAAATCTCTTAGATATATATCAAGTCTATGAAATAAAGTTCACAATTCTGAACGCATTCAAAACATAAAAAAACAATTATATGAAAACAAAACATATGTTGTAGGATTAGTACTTGTAATTCTTATGTTTATATTCTTATATTCACTAGCTTCCCAAATTTTAAACAACAGTAATCACACAGACAAATTTCAAACATCAGAATGAGTTTATATAGACATTAATTTGGAAGACTTACAAAACGACATCACCGAGTTCAAAACACTAGATCCTTCATCTAACCTAAAATCAGCTAAATACACAGAGATCTCACAAAAGTTACAATTTTTAGAAGATCAATGAAAATGGTTAGAAGACGTTAAAGATCTAAAGGCACAACTTGAAGATAATTATTACGAATGATTCCGCATTACACAATTCAAAACAGAGAACGAACTTAACAATATTGCATGAAAAAACACACAAATCCTTACATTCAACACCTCAGATACAAGCAAATTATGAGACTTACAATCTATTTCAACTCCAAAAAACATTATGATTGCATGAAGCAAATGAGCAATCATTGATGCTTCAAGTGATACGAATAGATGATATCTACAATCTTATAATCTAACAAAACCTTTAAAAGACTGTATTGCATCATTAAATTCTAACTGAATATATTGTTATAATGACGAATGAGAAATTTATATGATTTCCAAATCTTGAATAGTTCCTCTAACTACAGAAGACTGAAGTTTTCACGGATGAATATGATGATTATGAACATACAGCAGCAGAAATCTATATGTATTCAACTCAAATGTTTCTAACTTATGAAATATTCTACTTTCCAGATATCAAACAAATAACGATTGAACTTATGCAAACTTCAAATGATGATCTTCTTATTCTATAAGTGCATCTGGAGTAGATTTTGGTACTTTCTCTAGCTTTGCCATAGATGGAAACTTCTTTGGTTGGGCTAATTGAAAATTCTATCTCTTCCGAAGAGATGATGCTGCATGAACTACCCTCAACTACCGTGAAATTAATGTTAAATGATCAAACCCTCTAATAGATTCACATTCTAATAACGTAAAAATTATTGCATCAAAAGACTCTAGATACATATACACATACGATAAAGACTTACAATTATTCACAGTATATAATACTGAACCTACAAAAATGAATGATGAAAGAAAGAAAGAATATCAATTAGTCTATTTATTTAGTCTAAAATTCGACATTGAATGAATAAATATACATGATGTTGATATACTTAATAACTCTTGAGACCATCCAGAATTATACATTCTTTCTAGTGTTTGAGTAAACAAAATCCCATTGTATGAATATTTAGAAACTATGTAATAAAATATCTACCCAATACAAATGCACCATTCTTTATCGAGTGGTGTTTTTTTATTTGAAATCATTTTATTAATAAATAATATTCAAATCAGATTTTTAATTATTTTTTCAAAAAATTTATGAAAAATATTTCATCTCAAGAACTACGCAAACTTCGAAACAAATTCCGAGAATCAAAAGAGCATAAATATATACCTGAAGCATCTCTAATTGCTTCATGAAAAGAATCTACAGCTCTTTTCAATGTAGCATGAATGCAGCAGCTTATTCCATATTTAATGTGAAAAGCTCACCCATTAGGAAAAAGAGTTTTCAATATCCAGAAATGTGTACGTACAGTAGATATCGCTGAAGTTTGAGATACTTCTCACCTGACATTTTTTGAAATGATGGGAAACTGGTCACTTGGAGATTATTTCAAAAATGAAGCAGTAACTTGGTCTCGGGAATTTTTAACATCTCCTGATTATTTATGACTAGATCCAAAAAAGATAGCTGTAACTGTTTTTGCTTGAGATGAAAGTGCTCCAAGAGATGAAACTACTGCAAATAAATGGCAAGAAGTTTGACTTCCTACAGATAGAATTTCTTATCTTCCTGCTGATAATAATCGATGGTCTCCTGGACCAGTTGGACCTTGTGGACCTGATACTGAAATATTTTACCGAGTCGGAAATTCTGAATTTCCTACCGAATGAAGTAATGTAGAAAACGATGAAGATAATTGGATGGAAATCTGGAACAACGTTTTCATGGAATTTTATCGTGATGAAAACTGAACTCTCTCAAAACTAAATAACCACAACGTAGACACCGGAATGTGATTTGAGAGAATGTGCTGCGTTATGCAGGAGAAAGAATCAGTTTACGATACTGATATATTTTCAGCTTCACTTAAAAAGTTGGAAGAACTAACCTGAATTTCATATTCTCAGCAAACTAGAAGATTTAGAATTATTGCTGACCATGCTAGAACTGCTTTTATGTTAATCAATGATTGATTAATCCCATCAAATATCGCAGCCTGATACGTTCTTAGAATGATTATCAGAAGAATGACATACAACATAATGCTACTCAAAGAAACTGATTTGAACTGATATAAAAAAATCTGCACTGAATTATTAGCTACTTTCAAAGGATTACGTGAATTCAATGAAAATGAAATCATTCGTGTAATCATGGAAGAAATCAAAACATTTTTGAAAACAATCCAAAATGGTAAAACAATCCTAGAAGAAATGATAGAAAAAGAAAAGAAAAATCAGAATAAATTTCTTTCATGAAAAGATGTTTTCAAATTATACGATACTTACGGATTCCCTCTAGAATTAACTAAAGAAATCGCTACAGAAAATTGATTAGAGATTAACGAAAAAGAATATGAAGATGCTGTAAATACTGCAAAAGAAAATTCTCGCCAAGCAACCAAAGAGATGTTCAAAAAATGAATAGATTGGTCGAAATATCTCGAATGAATTCCTCAAACTAAATTCATTTGATATAAAGAATTTTCTACTTCTGACGTAAAATTACTCAAAGATTTTGAAGTAAATGGACAAAGAGTTTTGATTTTCGATAAAACTCCATTCTATCCTGAAATGTGAGGACAGATGTGAGATAAAGGAACTATTGAACTTGATGATTGAAGTAAAGTTAAAGTGATTAATGTTCAGACTTTTGCTGGAGTTATATTACATATTGTAGAATAATTATACAAATCCCCATGCCTTCGGAATCCCCCTTTGTCAAGGGGGATTTTTTGTTTTCCCCTCTTGATAAAGAGGGGTAAGGGGAGATTTGTAAGTGAAGTTAAAAATCTCTCCCAAAAATTGACAAATAAAAAATTTTAAGTAATATATAGTATATAAATTTTTATTCTCTTATAATATTGAAAATGGAAACAAGAAATAATAAAGAAAATACGAATAAAAAATATGTTTTTGAAAATTGATCATTAAAAGAAGATATTAGAAGAATATTAACAGAAAATATTGATGAATATGAATCTGAAAAATTACATTACTTAACAACAACTTTTGATAATATCGTTAAAAAATTGCATCGTATAGATGAATATATTAAAAAGGCAGATGAATTGGACATTAAAGTTAAAAAAGATTTTACTTTTGACCATTTATATCATGCATTTTTTAATACATCAACATGTGAAGAAGCAGTAGATTGGAAAGAATTTAGCGATAAACTAGATAAATATGAAGAAGATTTAAAAAATGCTATAGAACTGTATTATTTCAAATATCATAGAAAATAAGAACTGGAACTTTTTAAAATATAATTACTAGGAATTATACAAATTAAGCCCCACATTTCTGTGGGGCTTTTATATTTTACTCTATTGAATTATATCTAGGGAAAAAAGCATAAACTATATTATAAAATGATTCCAATACCTTATCCAATCATTTTTCTTGTTTCAACATTCTATCTGTAAGGATTCATTCCAAACGAAACATCTCTTGTTCCACTTTTTTTCATATTTTTTGAAAATCCGAAGTAGAAGCTGTTTCATCATTTTCATTTAATTCTCTAAACTTCCAAAAAAGTTCATTTTCAGATTCATAAAATCTTTGAAAGAGCTGTCATCATTTAGTCTTTCATAGAGATTCTACCTTCATCTTTACATAATCATTTATACATTTTTGAATTTCAGATTTTTCTTTTCATTTCATGGCAGAGAATCTAGCTCACAATAGTGGATGTTTACACATATCCGAAAAAGTTGGGATTACTTTCTTACTTTCTTCAATATTTGATAAGAGCTGAAAAATCTGATCCTTTGACTGCTGATTCATATCAAAATTAGAAATAATAAAAAGCCCCGATGGGACCACTTAAACGACCGAAATATAGAAATTTTACTTTAAAATGCAAACAAATTTAAAAAATTTGACATCACATATCAAATCCATATACTCCCACAGTCAAATTTAATTTCAACTTTCTGTGATGAAAAAGTTTTTAGTGATAATATCTAGCATATTATCAATAGCTATAATTTCTATCAATCAAACTCAAGCTGTTAGTGTTGCAGATTTTACGCCCATATTGGACAAAAAAATATCAAAAATGGAAACTACTGAGGAAAAAGTCAAATATTTACAATCATTTTCCGAGTTACTAACCAATTCCAAATACACTAAAAGCAAAGACGCCCGATTGTATAACGGAATTAGAGAATATTGTCTAAATATGCTGAACGTTTTCCAACACGAATTAAATGAAGAACAAGGAAAATCTTTTCAATGAATCGTATCAAAAAATTCTGAATTCTTAGTAAAAACTTCTACTCTAGAACTAACTCATCTTTCCGATAATTTTCCTAATATTGATGTACAAAAAGTTCGCGAATCTATACTTTCTTGGCATAATCAAGAAAGAGCATCTCTATGACGCTCAGCTTATAAATACAGTTTAGATCTTGAATGATCTGCTACAACTCGAGCTAGCAATCTAGCAGTTTCTGAAAAAACAAAAAATCTACACGCCAGAAATTCCTCAGATTGATACTATAATTATAATTCCATGACAAACCGATTCTCAAATTTATGAATTACCTTCTGAAATGCACCAAAATGAGCTGCCGCATTTTCTGAAACAGTATGACGAAACGTATACAAATGTAATAAATCTGACTGTACTGATGAATTAATCACAGCTATCAAAAAAACTTGGATATGACTAATTATGTGAGAAAAAGCTTCAAACGGAAGCCATTATAAAGCCGCCGTAATGAAACATTTCACCCAAATGGGAGCATGAATCGCTATCGATCACATAAACAGTAGATATTATATAGTAATTCATTATGGAGTAGACTTCTAAATAAAACATAATTTTTAACGTCATTTCTCTTGAATTTTTCCATTCAATGAATATTTTTTCCTTATTCGCGATTTATTTTTTGTACAATTAAAAAGTATGGCAAACAAATACAATTTTGCGGAATCTGAAGCCAAATGGCAACAATTCTGGCAAGAAAACCAAATCAATGAATACGAAAAATGAAATAGTAAACCTACATTTTCTATAGATACACCCCCTCCAACTGTCAGTGGAAAATTACATATATGACATATTTCCTCATATACACAAGCTGAAATCATTGCTAGATACAAAAGGATGAAAGGTTTTAATGTATATTATCCTATGGGATTCGATAATAACTGAATTCCTACAGAACAGCTTGTAGAAAAAGATTTGAAAATAAACATCAAAGAGATGGAAAGAAAAGATTTCATCAAGAAGTGTCTGGAAACTAACGAAAGGTATGTCGAAATCTACAAAAATTTATGGACTAGAATGTGACTTTCAGTAGATTGGACCAAATGTTATAGTACAATTCAACTTTCTACCCAACAATTAGTTCAGAAAGAATTCGTAAAATTATACAAAAAATGAGAAATCATTTCCAAAGATTTCCCAGCTTTATGGTGTACTAAATTACAAGCCACAATTGCACAAGCTGAAACTGAAGAAAAAGAATTTAATGAATTTTTCAATGATATAGAATTTACTCTAGATGATGGAACAAAACTCGTAATTGCTACCACTAGACCCGAACTATTACCAGCTTGTAAAGCTGTTTTTGCTCATCCAGATGACGAAAGATATCAACCATATTTTGGTCATAAAATCACTACTCCACTAGGAGATACTGTACCTCTTTTGCCAGATGATAAAGCGAAAATCGATAAGGGAACAGGACTCGTAATGTGCTGTAGTTACTGAGACGAAGTAGATGTTTATTGGTTCCAGAAACATGAATTAGAACCAAAAATCTGTATCGACAGATACGGTAGAATGATAAATACAGGATTGCCAGAAATTGATGGTTTGAAGGTAGAAGAAGCTAGAGAAAAAATGATGGAAATCTTGACTGAAAAATGAGTAGTTAGAGCTAGAACTCCTATCATTCAGAGTAAAGCCATTTCTGAAAGATGAAAAGTTCCTGTAGAAATTTTACCAGTTCATCAGTGGTTCGTAAGGATTTTGGATAAAAAAGATATTTTGTTAGCTCAAAACGACAAAATGAATTGGTATCCAAATTTCATGAAGAAAAGATCTAACGACTGGATTGAAAATTTACACTGGGATTGGAATATCTCTAGAAATAGAAAATTCTGAATTCCTATTCCTGTTTGGTATGATGTTAATACAAATGAAATAATTTTACCAACTGAAGAACAGCTTGAAAGATGACCTGTAGATCCAAGTGTAGATTTACCTGATGGATATACAGCAGATCAAGTAAAATGAGAAACACTAGTTTTGGATACTTGGTTCACATCTGGATTATCTCCATTGATTAATAAAAAAATGCTTGAAAGAGATGGATTTGATACTACAAATTTCTTCCCTATGGACCTCAGACCTCAAGCACACGATATTATCAGAACTTGGTTATTGTACACTACACTTCATAGTTATCTCAGAGAAAACGATGTCCCATTCAAAAATGTGATGATATCAGGTTTCGTGATGGCTCAGAAATGAGAAAAATTCAGTAAATCAAAATGAAATGCCAAATTCGATCCAGAAACACTTATCGACCAACGATGAGCTGATGCTGTAAGATATTGGGCAGCCGGATGACAGCTATGAAAAGATATGCTTTTCGAAGAAAATGAGTTCAAAAACTGACAAAAATTAGTTACAAAACTCCGAAATGCAGCAAGTTTCGTAGGAATGTTGACTGAATGATTTAATCCAAAAGCAGATTTTGATATAAATACTCTACTAGAAACTGACAAATGGATTATAGCTAGAGCAAACGAAACTATCAAAAAGATGTCAGAATATTTAGATAATTTCGAATATGGTTTAGCAAAAATCGCTTTTGAAGATTTCTTTTGGCATGATTTATGTGATAATTATCTTGAATTGGTAAAAGTAAGATTATACAAACCTGAATTATTTGAAAATTGAGAAGAAAAAAAATTAGCATGACAATGGACTTTGTACAACGTACTATTTGCTACTCTCAAGATGATAGCTCCATATTTGCCACATATTACTGAGGAAATTTATCAAAATCAATTCAAAAATTCTGATAATGAAATATCTATCCACAAATGTGCATTCCCAACTGAAATATTAAATATCAATAATCCAGAGAAAGTTATAGCAGAATTTGAAAAAGTTAGTGAGGTTATCGAATCAGTTAGAAGATTCAAGACTGAATCTCAAATCTCAATGTGAGCGGCACTAGAAAAAATAGTAATTTATTGTAGTGATGAAGATAGAAAAAGTATCGAATTATTTGAGGATGATGTATTATGAGTAACTAAAGCTGACAGCATAGAATGGAAAGCATGAGATTTAACAGTAGATTGTATAGTTAAATCTGAAGAAAAAGCTGAATAAAATAGTTTTAACTTAAAAAAGGCGGACCGAAACAGTCCGCTTTTTTCATTAAAGATTATCAATCAAATAATTTCACTAATATCCGTTACGATACGGTCAATCATCCCATACTTGAGAGCCATCTGGGCTGATAAATACCAGTCTGGATTCATGTTCTTCTTGAGAACCTTCATCGGAATTTTAGTTCTCTTTCTGAAAGCATCAATCATATCATCCACTCGCTCCTTGTAATTTCGTTGAGCACTCTCAGTTTCCTCATAACTTCCATAATTACCTCCAGAGCCACGATGAACTAACATTCTTGAATTAGCCAAAGCCAATCGTTCGTGGCAGTGAACTAACAGAAATGCCGCAGCAGAATATGCCATACCCATGTTGATACCTATCACTTTGGTTTTAGATAACTTTATAACATCTGCCAAAGTTTCATACGCCAACATCCAACCACCATTTGAATTGAATTTAATCTTGATTGGTTTTGCCTCATAATCCAAGATATCACTACTAGGAATCTTCAGATTTTGAAGATTTACAAATAAAGATGCAAGCACTGGATACTTTGCTACAAGCTCATTAAATTTTTTCTGTCC
>JAEEGF010636891.1_pt1 | contig 33219 bp, 27 predicted proteins | sample 9134171 | NCBI WGS metagenome assembly JAEEGF01 (sample SAMN16246542, study PRJNA631951) | gut metagenome | biome: gut microbiome; feature: rumen; material: AP-attached | host: Bos | place: Iran: Karaj | collected 2018-10
TGCCTGAAAAAACATCATTATATCGAGCATTTCAGGGCAAAAACGGCACGGTCTCGTGCCGAGAAAAATGTCGCAGGGGTGTTTAAAAACTCGCCTCACGAGTTTTTAAACACCCCCAGCAATTGCTCGTCGGCCAGTTAAAAAAATCGCGTAGCGAGTTTTTTAACAGCCTCTTTTTCAGTTGAGATTATACTTTAAGGCTGAGCCTGGTCGGATCAGCCGATGTAGGCATACTGGAGATACCAGTAGCCGTACGGGCTGTGCCATACGCCCTTCAGAGTCGAGCTCTGGAGCCAGAAGTCGGTGTAGTACGCAACGGGAATGTTGGCGTAGTCTTCCATCATGATCTTCTCGGCGTTGTGGAGAGCCTGGAAGTGAGCGGCGCTGTCGGCGACCTTGGAGGCGTCGATGGCGGCGTCAAAGGCGGGATTGTTGTACTTGCCGTCGTTGTTGCCGTTGGTAGAGTAGAGGAGCTCGATCATGTTCGAAGCGTCGTTGTAGTCCATGACCCAGCCGTTACGGGCCATCTCGTAGTTGCCTTCGCGGCGCTGAGGAGTGAAGCTGGACCACTCGACCTTCTCGATGACCATGTTGATCCCGAGGACATCCTTGTAGCACTGCTGCAGATACTCGGCGACCGCTACGTGGTAGCCGGAATCGTTGGTGGAGTATGTGATGGTCGGGAAGCCTTGGCCGTTCGGATAACCCGCATCTGCGAGAGCCTGCTTCGCGGCGGCCTTGTTGGCCTCATAGTCCTTGCTGATGTAGGTGGCGTTGCCGTTTGCCTTGACTGCGTTGTCGAAGAAGTATCCGGTAGCGTCAGACACGCCGGGTCCTACGAAGTTGTAAGCCGGGCTGTAGGTTCCCTGCATGATGGTGTTGGCAATGTAGTTGCGGTCGATGGCGAGGTTCAGGGCCTTGCGGACGAGGACATTGTCAAAGGGAGCCTTGGAGCAGTTGAGGTTGAGGTAGTAGGTGCCGAGGATGGTGTCGACATAGAAGTCGCCGCCGTCTTCAGCCTTCTTGAGGCTGGGGATCTCTTCGGTGGGAACGTCCTTGATAAGAAGAGCCTGTTTGCTCTTGTAAGCGGCGTAAGCAGCCGACGAGTCCTCAATGAGGAGGAAGTTCAGGGTCTCGGTGACGATCCTGGAGGTGTCCCATCCGCCTTTGTAATTGGGGTTCTTGACACAGACGATCCTCTCACCGGGAGTCCAGGACTTGATCATGTAGGGGCCGTTGCAGACGTAGGTCTCGGGCTTGGTGGCCCAGGCATCGCCGTTCTTTTCGACAGTGGCCTTCTGAACGGGGCTCATGGTGCCGAAAGCGACGATCTTGTCAAAGTAAGCGCAGGGATAGGAAAGAACGATGGTGAGGGTCTTTCCGTCGTCGCTGGCCTTGACGTTCAGCTTCTCGGGGTCTTCGCCGTATCCGTCGATCATTCCGACGACCGTCTCACCGTAGGGAGCGGCGGTCTTGGGATCGCAGATGCGCTTCATGGTGTACTCGAAGTCTTTCGCGTTCAGCTCGGTGCCGTCGCTCCACTTCAGGCCTTCACGCATTGTGAAGGTCCAGGTGAGGCCGTCGTTGCTGACGGTGTAGCTCTCGGCCTGACCGGGCTTAACGGAACCGTCCTCATCAATGATGAGAAGGGTCTCGAACAGTGTGATGAGCATATTGCCGCCGTCGACCGCACTGTTCAGGGCAGGATCCAGAGTTTCGGGGTTGGGCCCGATCTGGACGGTGATTTCTTTGCCGTCTTTCGTTCCGCCGCAGGCAACCATAGCGATGACCATGCAGAGGGCGAGGAGCAGGGCAAGAATTCTTCTAGCCTTCATTTTTTTCTCCTTTGCGTTTTTCGCAGAAAATTGATTTTTATTCAAATCGCCGGAGCGTATGAATACCGTTTCAGTTGAGTTTGTCGAGGTGGTGGCAGGCAGCCCAGTGTCCGGGAGATATCTCCTTCAGTTCGGGTGTCTGTGCGGCGCAGCATTCGTCCGCGTAGGGACACCTGGTGCGGAAGCGGCAGCCGCTGGGAGGATTGAGCGGGCTCGGGACGTCGCCCTGAAGGATGATGCGCTTGCTTGCCCGGGCCGTCTTCGGATCGGCAATCGGTATCGCGGAGATCAGGCTGCGCGTGTAGGGATGCGCGCTGCGGCAGATGAGCTCGTAGCTGTCCGCCAGCTCGACGAGCTTTCCGAGATACATGACGCCGATGCGGTTGGAGATGTGTCTGACCACGCTGAGGTCGTGCGCGATGAAGAGGTAGGTGAGCCCCAGCTCCTTCTGCAGGTCCTCGAACATGTTGACGACCTGCGCCTGGATCGAAACGTCGAGCGCCGATACCGGCTCGTCGCAGACGATGAATTCGGGGTCGACGGCAAGCGCCCGGGCGATCCCGACGCGCTGTCTCTGCCCGCCCGAGAACTCGTGAGGATAGCGGTTCGCGTGCTCGCTGTTCAGACCGACCTTCTCAAGCAGGGAAATGATCTTTTCCCTGCGCTCTTCGCGGCTGGAGGCCAGCTTGTGGATATCTATCGCCTCTCCCACGATGTCGCCGATGGTCATTCTCGGATCCAGGCTCGCATAAGGATCCTGGAAGACTATCTGCATCCTGCGGCGGTAGGGAAGCATATCTGCGGATATCTTTTCCGCTTTGTCAAAGAGGACTTCTCCGTCGTAAACGATGCGTCCGTCGGTCGGTTCGTAGAGGCGGAGCATCGTGCGCCCGACGGTCGTCTTGCCGCAGCCCGATTCTCCGACGAGGCCGAGGGTCTCGCCCCTGTAGATGAAGAAGGAGACGTCGTCGACTGCCTTTACGTACCTGCGGTTCTTGCCGAAGCCGCCAGCCGGGAAGTACTGTTTGAGATGCTCGATCTCGACGAGCTTTTTCTGTTCACTCACCGGCGGCACCTCCTTTTTCGTACTCTTCCTTCTGGCGGAGCCAGCAGTGGCTGTAGTGGGTGTCGCTCAGATCGGTCCTGGGCGGCATTTCCCGCAGACATATCTTCATGCAGCTCGCGCAGCGGGGAGCGAAGGGACATCCGGCGGGGGGATTGAGGAGGTCGACGGGCTGGCCCTCGATCGGCACGAGCCGCTCGACGTTCTCGGCGTTGAGCTTCGGGATCGAGTTGATCAGACCCTTCGTGTATTCGTGGCTGGGTTCGTAGAATATCTCGTCGGTCGTTCCGTACTCGACGATATGCCCGGCGTACATGACGGCGATCTTTTCGCACATCGACGCGACGACGCCGAGGTCGTGGGTGATCATGATTATGCTCATACCGAGCTTTTTCCGCAGGTCCTGCATCAGATCTAGTATCTGAGCCTGGATAGTCACGTCGAGCGCGGTCGTGGGCTCGTCGGCGATCAGGAGCTTCGGCTCGCAGGCAAGGGCGATGGCGATCATCACACGCTGGCGCATGCCCCCCGAAAGCTCGTGCGGATACTGTTTGAGGCGCTTGTCGGGCTCGTTGATCCCGACCAGCTCGAGAAGTTCCCTGGCGCGTGCCTTTGCCTCTTCGGGTGTCTTGTCGGTGTGGAGGGTTATGACTTCGATTATCTGGTTGCCGATCGTATAGACCGGGTTGAGACTCGTCATCGGGTCCTGGAAGATGATGGAGACTTCGTTTCCGCGGATGGCGCGGAACTCCTTTTCGGTCATCCTGTCGACATCGTGGCCGTTGAAGTATATCGTTCCGCCGATAAGCTTCCCGGGAAAGGCGGTCAGGCCCATTATTGAATAGGCGGTCACCGATTTTCCCGAGCCCGATTCTCCGACTATTCCTAGGACCTCGCCTTCCTTCATCCTGAAGGAGACTCCGTTGAGCGCTTTTACCTCGCCGACCGGGGTGAAGAAGGAGAGCCGCTCGTCGGCTACGTCGAGAAGTATGCCGGCTTTGTCTTCGGCCGGATCTGCGGCGGCGCTCTTCAGGGTATCGGGCGCGCCGGGATCTTTAGTTACAGTTGCCATTGGGATGATCCAGTGTCCTTTCCTGATAAAAGCCTTGTCCTTAAGGATTTATCCGGGATTTTGCGAAGAAAAATGAAAGGAAACGCGGGGAAATATCAGTTTTTCAGCTTCGGGTCGAAGGCGTCGCGCAGGCCGTCTCCGAAGAGGTTGAAGACGAGGATGATGACGCTGATCAGGACCGCCGGAAGCAGCAGCAGATGCGGGAAGGTGTTCATTCCCTTCACGGCGTCTGTCGCCAGTGATCCGAGCGACGGCATCGGAGCCGCGACACCCAGTCCGACGAAGCTCAGAAAGCTCTCGGTGAATATCGCCGACGGGATCTGGAGGGTGGTGGTGACGATGAGCGTTCCGATGCAGTTCGTGAGCAGATGGTTGCGTATTATCCGTCCGTTTCCCGCGCCGAGTGCTCTCGCGGCGGTAACGAATTCCGATTCCTTGAGGACCAGCACCTGGGAACGTGTTATTCTCGCCATACCTACCCAGTATAGGAGCACGAAGACGATGAAGATCGCCAGCAGATTGGGGCCGACGCGCTGCATCCAGCCGAAGCCCGAGACCTCCGAGAGCTCCTTCAGCGGATCCCTGATGATGACCGACAGCAGTATTATCAGAAGGATATCGGGGATCGTATAGAGGATATCGGTGATGCGCATCATGATGTTGTCGACCCATCCTCCCGCGAATCCGGCGATGGCGCCGTAGGTCGATCCCACGAGCAGGACGAGAGCGGCGCAGACAAGGCCGACCGTGAGGCTGATACGGGTGCCCATCATAAGGCGGACGGCGAAGTCGCGTCCGTTCTTGTCGGTCCCGAAGATGTGCGGGAAGACCTTTTCGCCGGCGTCGATGCGGGCCTGTTCGGTCTCGCCGTATTTAAAAGGGGCAAGATTCTCGCTTCCGAGGATCTGCTGTTCATATCTGTAGGGCCAGAAGACCGGAAGCAGGTAGGCGAACATCACTATCAGCATGATTATGACGAAGCTCACCATCGCGATCCGGTTCTTCACGAGCCTGCGCAGGCCGTCCTTCCAGAAACTGACGCTGTCGCGCATTATGACGAGGCTCTCTTTTTCCTCGCTTGTCGCCGGCGCGAAGTCGTCGGGATCGATGTGGAGGCTAAATGGTCTGTTGTGCATCATTCTCTCTTTCGCCTCCCTTATTTGAGCTTGATCCTCGGGTCGATGATCTTGTAAAGAATGTCGACTATCACGTTTGCCGTTATCACGAGGGTCGCGAGCACTATCGTGGTGCCCATTATCATGGTATAATCGCGGTTCGTTATCGACGACACGAACTCTTTGCCAAGCCCGGGTATGGTAAATATCTTTTCAACGACGAAGGAACCGGTCATAAGTCCGGCAAGCATCGGCCCTACGTATGTGACCACGGGGAGCAGGGCGTTGCGGAGAGCGTGCTTGAAGATCGTTTTCGAGGTGGGAAGGCCCTTCGCCTTCGCAGTGCGGATATAGTCCTGTCCCATGACGTCGAGCAGGCTCGAGCGCATGAGGCGGGTTATGTAGGCGGTGGGATAGATCGAGAGGGCGGTGACCGGCATTATATAGTTTGCCGCGGTGCTCAGGCCGACCGTCGGCAGGATCGGGTGATCCAGTCCGAAAAGGTCGGGCAGATACATTCCGAAGCTGTAGAGAAGCAGAACGCTGCTGATAAAACTGGGTATCGCGATGCCGCATGTCGCCAGGACGAGGATGATGTTGTCGGGGATCTTGCCCCGGTTGTAGGCCGCCAGACATCCGAGCGGGATGCCGATCAGGAGGGATATCACCACCGCGACTGCCGCGAGACTCGCGGAGACCGGGAATTTCGTAAAGATGATATCCGACACCGTACGGCCGCGCTGTTTGAGGCTGACGCCCATGTCGCCCTTCAGAAGGTCGGTCATATATGTGACGTAACGCTGGAGGAGCGGCTTGTCAAGCCCGTATTTTGCCGCCAGCGCCGCCTGCGCCTCCGCGCTGATCGATTTTTCCGCCACGAACGGACCGCCGGGCACCAGGTTCATCAGGAAGAAGGTCAGCGTCGCGACCATAAATATACTTAGCAATCCCGTCACGATCCGCTTCAGAGCATATTTCAGCATCATAACCTCCGTTCCGCGGCCTGCCCGCGGCTTTAGTGAAAACGGCAGAGCCAAAAAAGCACTCACCGTATTTTAACTGATTTATTGTATAACAAATTTGACTTTGTGTCAAGCGGTTTGTTGCAGTTTAGTCCGCTTGCGGGGTGTTTTTTTCGCAAAAACAGATTTTTTTGTATTTTTGTGCATGTCGAACTTGCAAAAAAACAAAACGGGAGGTGTAAAAAGCGGGTCTGCTCAAACACCTCCCCCGCAGATACCGGCCGCCTCCGCGGGATTCCTTCACCCTCCGATCGACACTCCCGGCAGCATCGCGGGATTCGCGGCGAGCTCGAGAGCGTGGCCCGACGCCGCGCTGAAGCCGGTCACCGTTATCTTCTCGGGCATTTTGATCTGCCTCGGAGCCGTTTTGTAATTCGGATTTATCGCCGAGAAAAGATATGGAACAGTATCCGAGGATTTGTCGTGAATGACGAAGTTCGTGATCTCGATATTGCGGGGAAGAGTGCACTCGTATCCGAAGTCGTGGGTGCCGTCGTTCGAGCCGTTGATGATCACCGGCTTCGTGTTCTTTCCGTTGCCTGGGTAGTAATCGCAGTTCCGGATGACCAGATCGCCGTTCCAGGTGCTGCCGTAGTCGTTTCTCAGATTGACGAAGTAGGTCCCGTAGATGCTGCAGCCCTCGATGAGCGCCAGTCCGTGACCGATCAGGTTGATCCCCTGGTGGCCGAAGGAACAGTCGGTTAGCGTGACGTTGCATACTCCCTTGTGGGCGTCGAATCTTGAAAAGACGCATCGCTCGAAGAGGATGTTCTTCGCGTAGTTCGAGGCGAAGACGCCCCATCTCGTAGAATCGTTGATGTCGTTGGTCTGGGAGCAGTCGACCGCCCTGAAGGAGGTGCAGGAGGTCACCAGCATGTCGTAGGTCCCCATGCTGACCGTCGTCCCCGCCGAGCCGATCTTCTTATATGTCTTGTGGCCGGTCAGCACTGTGTTCTTCACCGTGACTCCGTCGCAGTTCATGATGTTGAGAAATCCCGAGTAGGGCTGTCCGTCGGCGCCTTCTCCGGTGACGTAGTGTGTCAGCGAGTCGACGGTCGTGCCCGACCGCCTGATCCTTATCCCGCGGTTGTAGTAGGCGCTTGTCGAGCCGCTGTTGGCGACCGTCGTGAAGATCCCTCCGCGGACGGTCACCGGCCGGTCGTCGCAGCGCCTGGCGGAGTTGCGGGTCACCTCGTCGAAATCCCAGAGGACGGGCGTCGAGGGATCGACGTTGCCGTCGGCGTCGATGAGGATGACGTCTGTCATCGCCGCCCCCGAATCCTGGTTGGCGCCCTGGCGGATATACTGCTTCACGTTGTCGTTGTAGATGATGACGTACATCGGATAACCCGGTCTCACACCGATGTTCGCGTCTCCGGCGGCGACCTTTTTTATGTCGAGCGTCTCAAGCGGAAAGTCGGGCTCGACGTTGAAGACGTTCGTGCCGATGTTCGCGACATCTCTGTCGTCGATGATGAATTTCGAGACCGACCAGTCGGTGTCGGTCTTTACGACCGCGTATCTGTCGCTGCCGCCGATATAGTATGTCGCGTCCTCCCGCGAGAGCACCGGCAGGCCCATCCCGTTGGCCGCGGCGTGCGCCGCCGCTATGGCGGCGATGTCGTCGGTCTTGCCGTCTCCGACAGCACCGTAGTCCTCGTAGGTGACGTATCCGCCGAAGTTCTTCGAGGCCCTTGCGGACAGTATCCCGCCGGCCGCCGCTTCCGCCGCGGGGAGGGCGATCAGCTCGCGTATCGCGCGGTAGAAACCGGCTTCCGCCCCGGCTTTGATCAGGATATCTCCTCCCGATTCGGATGCCGAGACCTCGCCCGGCTTTGCGTTGTCGGTCTCAAAGCGTATCAGCTTTTCCCCACCGTATCCCAGCAGTTTTCCGGTCAGCGCGAAGACCATCCTGCGGAGTTCCTCCGCGGCGCCCGCGATATAATCGGAATCTGATTCTTCAAGAGAGAATCCCGAGATCAGGCTTTCGCCGATCTTTATGTCGTCAAACTTTTTCGAGGCGGAAAAGGCTGTCACGCTGTCCGCCGGAAGCTCAAAGGCCTCCCCTTTTTTTATCATTCCGCACATATACTCCACCGCCTTTTCAAGTCCTTCGAGGTCACCCGCCGAGACCGTCACCCTTTCTCCGTCGGTCACTATCGCGTAGCTCCCGCTTCCGAGCAGCGACTTTCCCGGGAACTTTCCGTCGTTTTCGTCGAATATGCCGATGACGATCTCTCGGTCCTGCCTCAGGGGATTGCGGGCCCAGTCGGTCGTATATGTTATTCTTGATGCCGCGATCCCGTTGATGTGCGAGACGAGCTTCCCGATGATCTCCGCCTCGCCTGCCGACGCCGTGTCGGATCTGACGACGATGTAATCGGTGTTTCCGTCGGCGGAGATGATCTCCTTCATTTCGGTGGATGGGACGGGATCTTCGTATACCGAAGTCCCGGGCGGCTGTGTTTCGGGATCTCCGCTTCCGCCCCGGCAGGAGGGGAGAAGGAGGAATAATGCGGCGAGCAGAAGCGCCACTGCGCTTATAGGGATTCTTTTTTTCATCTTCGTTCACAGGCTGCGCAGGGGGCAGCGTTTTTCCTTTGTTTGATCGTAAAGCTGCGGGACAGATAAAAACCTTGCTGTTTTTAAATGCGCATCAACTGTCGCTGTCCGGAAGCAGTGACATGTGCTGATCTTTTTTCTTTTTGCCCGGAAAACATCCGGAGACCGGCAGGAAGGGTTCTTCAGCATCCGGAGCTTCGGTCATTCGCTTTATGCTTTATTATATATACTAAGGCAGATTTTGTCAAGAGTCGGCACCGCGACTGTCGGTGTCAAGTTGTTGTAGGACTTTTTTAAGATTTAGAGAAGCCGACAAGCGGCCTTAATATTCCATATAAACCACATAAGTGTCCTTTGAAGGATCCGGCGATGTCGGTAGCATGATCCGGATCGGGTAATCCAAGAGAGTTCTCAGCTGTTTTCTCTTGTCCTCGAACAGCAGCGTCCCGACAAAAGAGATCTGTGCCGGTCACGTCACACTAAAAGCCCAATTATTATATCATTGTTCCCCCCTCGGCGCAAGAAGATCACTGACTGATCTCAAAACACAAAAAGTCTCTTGACAATTCCAATCTACCGTGATATAATTGCTTTACTGAATTACGAGTTAGTATATCTAAAGTCAGCTTGGGAGGGATCATGTTTTACGGAAGAGAAAAAGAACTGAAAGAACTGAACGACCGCTATAACAGCGATCACTTTGAGTGCGTAATTATCTACGGCAGGAGACGAGTCGGAAAAACCGCGCTAATCAATGAATTCTGTAAAGACAAGCCTACTGTGTTTTTCTCTGCTCTCCGGTCAACGTCTGCTGACAATCTCGCAGCACTTTCAAAAGCGGTTTTCGAAACCAACAATCCTGATGCGATCTCAGCGCCGGTTTATCGCGGCTTCGACGAGGTGTTCGCCGAGATCACACGAATGAGTGAACGGGAACGGTTGGTTTTTGTGATCGACGAATACCCCTATCTTGCAAAAGCAGAAAAATCTGTTTCGTCAAGATTGCAGCACCTTATCGACCGCGTCTGGCAGAACGGCAGGCTCTTTCTCATTCTTTGCGGCTCCTCAATGAGCTTCATGGAAAGGCAGGTGCTCGGGCGTGAAAGCCCGCTCTACGGGAGACGAACCGGGCAGATCAAGATGCAGGCAATGACTTACGACGAGATCGCCGTCTTCACTCCGACGTTATCTTGCGAACAGCAGGCGCTGATCTACGGGATCACAGGCGGCATCCCGCACTATATCAACAAACTGGACGTGAAGGATAACGTTGATAACGCGCTGAAAAGGAATTTCTTCAATCGCTCAGCTTATCTTTTCGAGGAACCGGAAAACCTGCTGAAACAGGAACTGCGCGAGCCGACGACCTATAATTCGATCATCACGGCAATCGCCGGAGGCGCCTCGAAAATGAGCGAAATCTCCACGAAATGTCAGATCGCGAGCGATGTCTGTGCGAAATATCTGAAGGTTCTTATCAGCCTGGGAATCGTCAGAAAAGAAACGCCCGTCACTGAGAAGCCGGGCAAAAAAACGATTTATCGTTTAAACGACAATTTCTTCACCTTCTGGTATCGCTTCGTGCCGCCATATCTCTCGGCGATCGAAGCCGACCGCGTTGAACACATCTATGATGCAGCAATCAAAAGCGAACTTGCCGACTATATGGGACTGGTCTTCGAGCAGATGTGCAGAACGTATCTGATCAAGAACGACGACAGGCTGCCGTTCCTGCTTTCATACGTCGGCAGATGGTGGGGCAACGACAAAAACGAGCAAAAAGAGGTTGAAATCGATCTGGTCGGCGTGCCGGTCAAGGGCAAGGAATACCTGATCTGTTCTTGCAAATATCGGAATACCGCCGTAGGCATTGACGAACTCGAGCGTATGAAGGATTACGCCAAGGTCTTCGGAAAAGGAAGCAAGTATTACTACTATGTTTTCTCAAAAGGCGGCTTCACCAAAGGACTGAAAGACGCAGCCGAGCGTGGCGAAGTTACGCTGGTAACGCTCGAAGAGATGTACAAGGCAAACGCCCGTCAACCAAAGTGAGCGGGTAGAAAGGGCCTAGCAGCCTTTTCTCCTACAATTATTTTACACCATGCACCGCGACAGTCGGCGGGAGCCGGACAATTTTTTCCCGGCCGGGCTGTTTCTATTGAACTTGACGCAGATTTGTGATAAAATAAACAAGGAATCAAATCTTGCCGCGCGGCGGCGGGCCCCGAAGGGGCCGGAAGGAGAAAAAAATGAAAAAGTACATTGCCGAATGTTTCGGCACGATGACGCTCGTGGTCCTCGGCTGCGGGACCGCCATGCTGGTCGGCTGCGACGCGGCCGCGGGAGGAGGATATATCCTTACCGCTCTAGCGTTCGGACTTGCGATCGTCGCTTCCGCATACTGCATCGGAAACATTTCCGGATGCCACGTCAACCCCGCTGTCTCTCTCGGCGTGCTGATCAGAGGCGGCATCACGCTCAAGGATTTCTTCTGCTACCTCGCCGCGCAGTGCGTCGGAGCTCTTGCGGGTTCCGGTCTGCTTGCGCTCATCTTCAAGCTCGGCGGAGTGACCGACATGACCGGCGGGTTCGGTTCGAACGGACTCGGCGGAGTCGGAGACAACGTCTTCGCCGGCCTGATCGTTGAGATCGTTCTCACCTTCATCTTCGTGCTCTGCATTCTCGGCGTCACCTCGTCGAAGGCGGGTCACGGCAGCTTCGGCGGACTCATCATCGGTCTGACGCTCACCGGCGTCCACATCCTCGGCATCGGTCTGACCGGTACCTCGGTCAATCCCGCCCGCAGCTTCGGCCCCGCGCTCGTCGCTCTCTTCGCGGGCAATACCGCCCCGATCGCGAGCCTCTGGGTCTTCATCGTCGGCCCCTTCGCCGGCGCCGCTCTCGCCGCGCTGCTCTACAACTTCCTTGAGGGGAAGAAGGAAAAGTAATCAACATAAAAAAACGGGGGCTGCTGAAAAAGCCTGGCTTTTTCAGCAGCCCCGCAACAGTCCCGGCCGGCAAACTATGACTGTTGCCGGCCTTTATCAGCAGATATGGAAAAGACGAACGTATGCAGAATACTGGACAGACACGGGATCGCGTATACGCAGAAGACGACGGATGAGGTCAACGCCGACAGGAACCTTATCGAAAACGGCCTCATTTTCAAGACGCTCGTGACTGTCGCGAACACCGGCGAGCATTTCGTGTTCGTGGTGCCGGTCGACGGGACTCTCGATCTGAAAGCCGCGGCGAAAGCGGTCGGCGTCAAGAAGATCGATATGATCCCGCAGAAGGAGCTGCTTCCCCTCACCGGATACGTCCACGGAGGCTGCAGTCCGGTTGGCATGAAGAAGGAGTTTGCGACGGTGATAGACTCCTTTGCCGAACTCAACGACCTGATCTGCGTCTCGGCGGGGCATGTCGATTACAGGGTGGTCCTCGATCCCGACGATCTCTTCCGGGTGCTGCGAAAGGTGAAATACGCCGAGGTGGCGAAATGAGAGCGCCGCGCGGCCCGACAGAAAAATGAAAAAAGAAAAACTGACAGCGATCACGGCCGCGGCGCTTGCCTGCCTTCTGATCCTGTCCGGATGCTTTGCGGGGCCCGGAGGGGAGGGGACAGACGTCACCGTCGCTCCGCCCGAATCCCCCGGCGAGTCGTTCACCTCCGAACCGCTTGAGCCTCCGGAGACGGCGGCTGAGACGGCGGCGGAGACGACCGATGAGACGGAGGAGCCGGGGAAGATGTCCTCCGCCGTTGATACGCCCGGCTCTTCGGGAGAGGCGGCGACGGATGCAGGCACTGAGTCCACTCACACTCTCCCGTCCGACACGACGGCAGCCGGGACTACCCGCGCTCCCGAGACTACCCGTGCTCCGGAAACCACACGCGCTCCGGAAACGACACGTGTGCCTGAAACGACACGTGCTCCTGAAACGACGCGTGCACCCGAAACGACCGGAGCACCGGAGACTACCCGTGCTCCGGAAATGACACGAGTGCCCGAAACTACCCGGACACCCGAGACTACCAGTACGCCTGAAACCACCCGTGCTCCCGAAACCACCACGGCGCCTGAGACGACCGCGACTCCCGAAACGTCGGATGTCCCCGAAACGACAGCCGCGGCCGGCGATCCGCCCGAGACCTCCGGTCAGGACCCGGCCGACACCTCCGCCCCATTCTTTATCAATCTTACGCGGAGCATCAAGCTGAAGAAGGGAAGCTCCTTCAACATCCACAATTATATATCCTACATCGACGATCTCGATCCCGACGTCATCCTGACCGTGACGGGGGATGTGGACACGAACACCGTCGGGGTCTACGAGATCTCCTTCCGGATCGCCGATCATGCGGGAAATTCGACCGGATCGACCATGAAGGTGGAGATAGCCGAAAAGGTATCCTCCGGTAGCACCGGAACGACCGCCCCGGCTAAGAGCTTCGCCGACTTCGCCGCGACCTACAAAAACGAAAACACCATGGTGGGGATCGACGTCTCACGCTTTCAGGGGGAGATCGATTTTGAAAAGGTCGCCGCCGCCGGATGCGAGTTTGTCATCATCAGGATCGGCGGATACGCGAGCGGACTCTTTACCGACCCCTATTACGCCGAAAACATTAAGAACGCCAGGGCGGCCGGCCTGAAGGTCGGCGTCTACTGGTATTCCGCCGAAAACGGCCCCGAGGCGGTCAGGGAGCACGCTTCATACCTCTTTGACCTTCTGGACGGCGAGCCGCTGGATTTTCCGGTCTTCTTCGACTGGGAAAACTTCACGAGCTTTGAAAACTACAAAATGAGCCTGCGGGATTTCAACGACATGATCCTTGCATTCCGCGACGAAGCGGAGAAGCAGGGGTACCGCGGAGCTCTTTACAGCAGCAGATACTATCTCGATCTGCTCATTGAGGATGAAGTGAAGACGGGCGGAGTATGGCTTGCCCACTATATTTCCGAGACCACATATACTGGCGAGTATTTCCTGTGGCAGCAGGGCCTGGCGAGGATCGACGGCATCGACGGAGACGTCGACGTCGACGTATTCTACCCGGGAAGGCTGCCGTGAGGGATGCGATCCGCACGCGAAAAGGAGCCGTGAGGCTCCTTTTCGCGTGTCATAATCTTTTGAACTTTTCGTATCCCTCGCCGATGATCTTCTCGAAGAAGGGAAGCAGAAGCCGCATGCCTTCGGCGTTGAGGTGGCTCTGGTCGGTCGAGGATATGCAGTATTTCGCCCTGAATGCGCTGTTCGTCACGAAGGCGGGTATGACCGACGTGTCGGAGGCGTTGACCGGCATCGCGAAAGGATACCGGGCGGCGACTTCGCAGAAGGCTTCGGCGTAGGCGGTCGACTCGACGTTCTGCGCGTTTTTCCTTCCGTAATCCCAGTTGGTCACGCATACGATGAAGGCGTCCGGGTATTTCGCGTGGAGCTGTTCGATGCAGGAGGCCGCGGCGCCGCGGAAGGTCTTCGTGTCGGTGCTTTCGGGCTCGCCCAGCGGGACGCAGTGGTTCCAGTCGTTGGCGCCGCCTTCGAGGATCACGATGTCGGGGTCTCCCGCCTTCATCGTTGCTATCCTCCTGCAGACCGGGGTGTTCGTCGGGATGTAGTCGGAGAGGGTGCTTCCGCCGATCCCGTAGTTTTCAAACGACTCTCCCTGCTTCAGAGCGAGAAGGGCCGGCCAGACCTCCTTTTTCGGATCGAGCCCCTGTCCGGCAAAGTAACTGTCGCCGATCGCGAATACCGTGAGTCCCTTCAGAGCCGTGCCCTCATATGGCTGTGGATCGGGGATATCCGGCAGTTTTACCGAGGAGACCGACCGGTAAAGCACGCCGGCGGGGACCGTCAGGATGTTTTTCGCGACATAGTTCGCCAGCAGCCAGTAGACGGCCTTCGCGGTCATATCCGGAGTCCCGCCGCAGAGGTATATCCGCCCCGACGAGCAGGTGACGCTCCAGTCGAGAGGGCCGAACTCCGCGCATATCTCCGCGCACCCCGGCCTGTCGGCGTTTCCGATAACTATCTCGGCCAGCCCGTCAGAGCCGTCGTTCATCGTGTCGGAGGCGACGGTGAAGGAGAGCCCGTCGATGCTCTTCAGCCTTGTCACGAAGGCCGAAAGGACTTCCGAAAGCTGAGTGCCCGACTCCTTCGGGTTTGTTATTATCCTGAAGGGGGCGGCGGTAAGATCGACCGGCAGGTCTGCGGAGGGAGCTTCGGTCCCGGGCGAGGCGTCGGTCCCGGGCGCGGGAGAGTCGGTGTCGGAAGAGAGGGAGGGAGGCGCGCCGGTCGTTGTCGATGCCGTCGACGCCGTGTCCGTCACTGCAGGCGTCCCTCCTCCCGCGCATCCCGCGGCGGCGGGGAGGAGAAGCAGAAGCGCGGTGAACAGTGCCAGTTTTTTCATGGTTTTCCGCCTTGTGCGTTTTTATATAATTATATATTTGATCGCACTGTTTGTCAACAGTAATTGTCGGTTCACAGGCCGGAGGGCGGATCACAGCTGATTCTGCGTCTCGGTGAAGGGAAGAAGCGCGACTTCGAGGTTTCCGTTCCTTGTGCGGAGTTCGTCGATGAAGGCCTTTTCCTCGGCGGGATTTTTCAGCTGCACCTTGTACGAAAGCCTGAACATGCTGCCCATGCCGGTCGTCTTCACGCCGGCGTTCTCGACCTTCTTCAGATAGTGGTCGAAGATCTCGTCAAAGACGCCGTTGTATTCCAGCGATTCGGGGATCGTGATCCGCAGCAGCTGATCCTCGGCAACGCTTTTATGCTCGAAGAGGGGCAGAAAGCTGAGAAGGAGGAAGATGACCGCCAGTGCGGAGAGTATCACGATGCCGTAGCCGATATAGCCCATTCCGAAGGCGATGCCCGAGCCCATCGCCACGAGGATCGCGGCGATCTCGTCCGCGCTGCCCTGAGCCGAGCGGAATCGTATCAGACTGAAGGCCCCGCCGATCGCCACCCCGGCGCCGATATTGCCGTTCACGAAGGTGATCACGGCCGCGACGACAAAGGGGATAAGCGCGGTGACGATGAAAAAGCGTTTGGTCGAGCGCACGCGGAAGCTCATGATCCACGCGTAGAGAAACCCTGTCGCGAGAGCGGCTCCCGCCATGATAAAGAACCGGGACGGCGTGACCGTCGCTGAATAAATCGAATCAAACATAACCCTGTCTCCTTCAATCAGATGATCTGAGCCCTTATAAGCTGCTGTCTGTAGGCTTCCCCGTATTTGGAAAAGCTGCCCTGCCTGATCCCGCCTTCCGAGAGGATCTTTGCGAGCCACACCGGCATCGCGGCCTGGACCTTGATCTCGAGGATCGTGCGCCCGGCCTCGAGAAGCGATATCCCGCTCATCGATTCGGTGAGCGTAAGATCGTCAAGACGGTAGCGGGGATCCTCGTCGACGGTCAGCCGCAGGTCGCCGCCCGGCTCAAAGTAGGCGGTGCGGTCGCAGATGATCATGCAGGCGGGCACGAGCGTTTTATAGTAGTCGCGGAATGCCGTTATCTCTCGGTTGATCTGCCCCGGCGCGCAGATGTCTCCCTCGCCTGAAAAGAACTTGCGGACGAGAGGGAGAGTCGTCTGCACACGGCGTTTGTATACGATTTCGTACGCCTTGCGTTTCAGCTCGAGAAAGACGGGGGACTCCTCGGTCGCGAGCCCGTATGAACGCAGGCGTATTTTTTCTTTGAACTCAGGCTTTTCCACGCTGGTCCGGATCAGCTGATAGGAGGGAGTGTCGTAGTAGAGGGAGGCGATCGATGATTTTCCGTACTTATCGACCTCCATATGCCCCTTCAGCCGGTCCCGGAGGAAATCCGTCTGTTCGGCGGACAGCAGATATTTCATCTCCGTCCGCTGCATTACCGTTATCGCCATGGCGGGCCTCCGGTATCAGAGAACGATCCGGACCGTAAATATCCCGCCCGAGACCGATGCCGACGCGCGTCCGTTGAGCGCTCTGACCGTCTCTTTTACGAACGACAGCCCGAGTCCCGCGTCGCTCTCCTTCGCGTTCTGCAGCGTGGTGAAGCGGTCGAAGGCCTGGTCCGCCGGTCCGTCGGGCAGGCCGGCGTCGTTGGCGGCCTCGATCAGGACCGAGCCCTTCTCGCCGCGAAGCGTGAAACTTGCTTTCGTCTGGGCAAATTTCACCGCGTTGCCGACAAGCTCGGCGGTCAGCCTGTTCATCGCTTCGGGGTCGGCGGTGACCGTGACTCCGGGCGATATGTCCGCCGTGACTTCGATTCCGCGGGCGGCGAACTGTCCGGCTTCGCGGTCGATCGCTGCCGACAGATACTCGGAGAGGGGTACCCCGACCCTGGCTGTGTTCCCGTCGAATATGCCCGCCGATCCCAGCCTGTCCACGAGCTCGTTCATCTTCGCGACCTGCCGGTGCGTCGACCGTGTCTGGTCGTCCGGCCCGTATCTGCGCTCGGTGAGCTCGGTGTTGCCGTCGATCACCGTCAGCGGGATCCTGAACTCCCTGTTCGCGTTCGCGATAAAGAGCTTCTGCTTTCTGTCGGCTTCTTCAAGCGGCGCGTAGATCTTTCTGCCGATCGCGAGGAGAAGGAACCAGCCGGCAATGAGCGCGATCACCTCGCCGATCGCCGAGATGATGAGGATCCGGAAGGAGGGAAGCAGCTCCCGTCCCTGGTCGATCACCGTGACGAAGACCGTCCCGTGATCCTTGTACACCCTGTAGCGGTAGGTGCCTCTCGTCCATCCCGTCTTCTGCTTGAGAAGTCCGGAGGTCCATGTCACCGCCTCGTCCTCGGTCACGGCGGAGACATGGAAAGAAACGGTTTCGGCTCTGTCGCCCTTCTCTGAGAATGCGACGGTAAAGTATCTGAGCGATTCGTTCATTTCGGGGGAACCGGGGCCCATCGGACCCATGCGGAACTCCCCGTTCCCGGGTAACTCCGCCCTGAACTGCGACTCGTCCGGGGCGCCGTCTCTGCGCTCGAAAGCTCCGTGCCTGTCGGCGAGCATCTGCGTCAGCTGATCGGCGTCCTCCGCCGCCATCGTGAAGTTCACTCCGTTTATAACGGCGAGCAGCAGGGTCAGGAGGATAAAGATCACAAGGATCGCGTAGAGTCTGAATTTCTTTTCGGCTTTATTCATCTTCTGTCACCGTCTCAAATCCTTTCTTTGCCCTGTATCTGATCCTCGTCTTCGAACCGCAAGCGGCAAATTTGGCGTTCAGCGAGGTTATATACGCTCCGTCGTCGGACGAAACCGCCTCACCGTTTGCGAGAGAGCGCAGTACCCGGATCTCTCCGGCGGTAAGTCCCGGTCCGCTCTCTATCCGGGATCGGGTTATCACAGGCCCGCCGGCGCCGACGCGGAAGGTCTCGCAGGAAGAGGCTGTTTCAAGCACGTTCTTAATCACGCCCGACAGCTTATTCGCGTCGAAGGGGTAGGAGAGATATTCGTTCGCCGTCGGCTCTCCGGTCAGCATCGCCGCTGTGACCGGACCGTCGGTGAGAACGACGACCGGGATGTTTTTTCCCCGGATCTTCGAGACGAGCGTCCGGTGATCGACGCGCGGCAGGTCGCTGTCGAGTATCACGGCGTCGACGCTCTCTGAAGCCAGCAGGGTCAGCACCTGCGTCCCGTCGAATGCCGTCACAGTTTCGCCGAGATCTGTCTCAAGCAGTTTTCTGAAGCACTCGAGCAGATCCCTGTCGGGTGCCGCGAAAAGAATTTTCATAAAAAGAGCCTCTTTTCCGCGCCTTCAGGAGGATACGGCGACATCGCTGTAGCATGTCGTGCTTCCGTAGGCGCTCGCGTTGGTAAAGGTGTATGACTCGCCGCCGATAGTGACGGTGTGGCTTCCCGCCGAATGCAGCGAGAGCGTGTATTTTTTGACGCTGCCCGAGGCACTGACTCTTCCGTAGCCGAGTACGATCAGCGTGCCTCCCGAGACGCTGACAGAGTTGTCGGCGTCGATCGCAGCCATGTTCTGGTTGTTCGGGCCTCTGGCGATGACGACTCCGCCGGTCTGTTTGTAGGTCCCGTTGGAATCGATGCCGTCGGTGTCGCCGTTCGGGGAGACCGTCACGTCGAGATACCCTCCGGTCACGTTCACCGCCGGGGTCGAGCTGCCCTTGCAGGCGTTGACGCCGTCGTCGTTCGCGGCCACTACAGTCCTGCCGCCCGATACGTTGATCACATTCGCCTCAAGTCCCTCGTAGGCGCTGTCGATGCTGACCTCTCCGCCCGAAATGTTCAGGACGCAGTCGGCGTGGATGCCGTCGGCTCCCGAGACGGTCTGCTGGCCGCCCCAGCCGCCCTGCCGTCCGCCGGGTCCCATCCGGCCGCCGGCGGTCTTGTTTTGAGGAGAGTAGACGCTCATGCTGACGCGGCCGCCCGAAATATTGACCGTTCCGGAGCCCTTGGTGCCGTCGCCGAGCTTTGTCCCGCCGTCGGCGTGCAGGCCGTCGTCGTAGGTCTGAAGCGTTATACTGCCGGCCTTTATGTTCAGCTCGTTCTGGACCTTGACGCCTTTGTATGAGGTGGTCGAGGCGCCGGAGGCGGTGTATCCGCTGTAGGAGCCGGTATATACCGTCACGGTCGGTGTGCTGCCGTCTTCGCCGGCAGCCATCTCAAAGTTGCGCGCCGCCTCGAAGCCGTCGCCCGCCGCGTAGACGGTGATAGAACCGCCGGTGAGTAGGATGTCGCCTCTTGTCACGCCGTTTTTGTTTACGTCGGTGTTTTCTGTCTTCACGCCGTTGCCGTTCGCGGAGATCGCGGCGACGGTGCCGCCGGTGACGGTGACAGAATCATTGCCCTTCAGCGCGTTGTTGCAGGCGGTCACCTTCAGCGAAAGATTCTGTACCGTAAGATCCTTTGTCGTATGGATCCCGTTGTTGTAGCCGGCGGTCACAACCAGAGTCCCGCTTCCTTTGATCTTCAGGTCGCAGTTCGCGTAGATCGCGCCTTCGCCCTGAGTCCCGGCGTCGGTCGTTTTCGCGCTTCTGGTATCGTTTATCACGTTTTCGGTGTCTTTCTTCGCGGAAACGTCGACGCTTCCGGCGCTCAGCACCTTTATCGGTGAATCGCTGCCGCAGGTGAGCGTCGCTCCGGAAAGCTCGATGACGACCGCGTCGGTCTCGCCGGCGTCGACGACGATCTGCCCCTCGAGCAGCCCGCTCGCGGTGTAGGTCCCCGCCGATTTGAGAGTATATACGCTGCCGGAGACCGAAAAGCTGCCGTCGGCGGTCGTCAGCTCAAAGCTGCCGGTCGATTCCCGCGCCGTGATGTCCTGATCGACGGCCGGCTCCGCGGCATCGGTCGCCGCATTCGCCGCACCGGATGTCCCGGTGCCGGTCGGGCCGGTCACCGTCCCGCATGCCGCCAGCATCGCGGCGAGCATGACCGCTATTATTACAGAAATTATCTTTTTCATCTCGTTCCTCCTTTTGCGTGCGGAAAAGATCCGCTCCGAACGCGAAAAAAACCTCCTCCGCGACTGTCATTACCAACAGTATACGGAAAAGGATTGAAAGAAGATTGAGAGAGAGAGAGATGGAGGAAAAAGTTTTTTCGGAGGAAGGTATTCGGGGTTCTTCATTTCCGGACAAACCGTCTCATTACTCTGGTATAATCGCGTTTGGCGTTGAAGAACGCCAGCAGATAAACAGCGTTTTCTTTTTTGTCGTACTGATAAAAAAACAGATAATCTTTACACACCAAAAACCTGAATCCGGCGCCTTTTCGGTTAAAAAGTCCTTTTCAGCAGAATAACGACTACCCTTTGCAGGAAAGTTGTGTTATAATAATATTATGAACCCCTGCCCGGCGCGGTATGCGGCGCGGGCAGGAGCGCCATCGACCGGCGGGAACGCGGAAACACCGCGCAAAAAGGAGAGGACGGAACATCCTTCATCCACGATGAAATGAATAGAGATTGGTGTAATAAAAATGACTAAAAAATTCAGATTTTTATTTTTGATGATATTTTTGTCACTGACGATGGCTTCGTGCCGGTCTTTGACAAAAATGACTGATGTTGAGGCCCCTTATGCCTGTTGCTATTTTGCTTGTCCGGTTTGCGATGTGTGGGATTTCCGAGGATATGGCTATTCAAAAATATGCACGGACAGTTACGGAAGAATTATGTTCACCGAGGAGTTTTCTCTTTGGACAATAGATGACAAGATCAAATGCACCGTGATAATGCAGAAATATGACGGACATACGGTGTATTATTATGAGGATGACGCTTATTATTTGGGCGATATCAGTGAATCAGAAATGGAATCATTCAAGGATAAAAACGATTGGGGAAAACCGTTGGATGATTCAAAAATGACTTCAAGATATGTTGAAATGACTTTTGACGGAGCCATTTCCAATTTTCCTGAACTTAGAGGTCGTGATATAATTTCAACGGCGTTGAATGTTGATGACAGCCAGTTTCTGGACGGTTTTTTGACAGATTTCAAGTCTGAAACACAAGCTATATGGCTTTGCAAGGTATCTTATGACGATGATGAGAAATGGTTTTTTGTGATTGCGAACAATGGTAAATACGATGCCTTTGAAACAGATTTAACATTATCAAATTTGGGTGAATTAGGCGATTTTAAGAAACAAATAGGTTGGAAATAGAGTGCCTCTAAACCATAAAGATAAGCGAAACGAAAGCGGAACAAAAGAGGAATAATGACTTTTTTCGTACAGTTTTGCATTTTTGTAAGAAAAAGGTGCTTTTAAAAAATGACGGGTTTTTCATGCCCTCATTTGCACGCGATATGAAAAGAGGAGCCGGCGGCTCCTCTTTTCATATCGGTGGAGATGGTGGGATTCGCACCCAAAAAAACGGACAGAAATCCGGTTTCAGAGGTTGAATTAATGGTTTTTTTATCAGGAGATCATCAGTTAAAATCATACAGACCGGAAGAAATCTGAGTCATCGGGACACAGAACATATCAAAAATCCCGGTCACAAATTCGCGTTCGTAAGTCCAGCGTCCGCGACGTGTTATCCTGCCGTCGCCGAACACAGAATACCATGCAGTGCTGTCTTCGCTGATGTCAGTTTCTCCATCCTTGCATACCGCAAAGCAGAAAGAGGGCGTTTCAATGTTTTCCGTAGGATTTACGTCGCATCTGTATTTTGAGCTTACCGTATAAAGGCCCTGATCGTCAGGGGCTGCGGCGCATTTTTTCAGGAAACCGAGCGCGTCTTCTCCCGTCAGAACCCGTTTGCCGCCCGATTCGGATATAACCACTGTGTTTGTTTCTCCCGGCTGAGTGCTGAATCCGCCGTAATTGTCGGTTCGTTCGTCTGCCGCGTAGGAGTAGGCGTATTTGTAGGCAGCGAAGAGCGCGAACTGCTCCGCGGTCAGCCGGTTTTCGCTCTTTTTGTCTCCGCACCAGGCGGTCCCGTCACGGAAGACGCAGTATCTCTGCCCGTCATATTCGAACTCGACGTATATCATTTCCGGAACGGCCCCGAGTTTTTCATCGGTTTCAGAGTAACCCAGCGGAAGAATGATGTCCTCGAACGCACCGAAGACCGCGGGGGAAGTGACGTAATACCGGCGATAAATGATTTCGCCGGGAGCGCCGAGGATGATTTTCAGATCTTTTCCGCCTCTGAAAATATAAGGGGTCTCATACTCTCCATGGCCGATGGAAATGAAATCGGTAAACTTATAGATCTCTTTCGGTTTTACGGTCTCGCCGACAGCTACCCCGGTCGAATCGTAAACGCGCAAATGAACGATCCCGTCGGCGGCATATTGTTGTGCGGTCTCCTGAAGTGTATCGCCGTCGCCGGTTTCTTTTACCGGAAGAAGGTAGGATGAGTAATCGGCGGCGTCGCATTCGACGTAAACGGGGTCTGGCGCTGTCTCAGGCGGCTCGGTCTGCGCCGAAGAAGAATCGCTCGCGACGCCCGGGTCTTTCGCACACGAGGCAAGCAGTAAAGCAAGGCAGAGAAAGAGGAATAATGCAGAAATTATTATCAAAACAATAATTCGATTTTTCGACGTTTTCATCGATTCCACCTCGCAAACCCGTTAAATACGTTGATTGTAACAACTGAAATTACAGCTATAGCCGGTTCTCTTTTTTTTCGCTTAACTATATGTGTATTGTTTTGAGGAGCCATTCAGTTGCCTCCCCAAAATATGCTTTTTTTCGATTTTGGGGAATTGTCGCTCAGCCATTCGGCGGCGTCGATGATTTCTATTCCCTCGTGCTGATAACGCGGCTGATACGTTCTTGCTATCAAAATCTTCGGGTAAGCGTCCCTGATCTGCAGCATCGGAGACACTTCGCGTTCGAAGGTCGCCGGGTCGGAAATATCGTTCGCTACCTGTATATACAGCTTTTCCCCTTGCTTTAGAGCCACGAAATCAATTTCTTTTTTGTACAAAACTCCGACGTAAACCTCATAACCTCTGCGCAGCAGTTCAATAGCGACGACGTTTTCCAGGACACGTCCGTAATCCAGATTTTTAGTTCCGAGTCTTGCATACTTGAAGCTTTGATCGGAAAGATAATACTTGTCCTCGGATTTAAGATATTTCTTTCCCTTTACGTCGTATCTTCTGATTCGGTAAAACGCAAACGCTCGGCACAACAGATCGATATATTTACTGACGGTCTTATGGTCCGCGTTCGTGTGATTCGCGGCTATCGTATCCGTGATTCTTCTTATCGACGTGATGTTCCCGATATTATCCATGAGATAATCAATCAGCGCGTGCAGAAGAGGCTCGTTGTGCAAATGATTCTTGTTCATTATATCACGCACGATCAGGGCGTTCAGAACTTCGTTGTTGATATATCTGAACTTCTGCGTTTCGTTTTTGTACAAATAAGAACCCGCCATACCGCCTTCTCTGATATAACGAGTCAATAGTGAATACGGGTTTTCCTCTGAGTAGTATAACGCAAACTCTTTGAACGAAAACGGAAACAGTCTGACTTCATAGGTCCTGCCGACAAACAGTGTGGCGAGGTCGCTGCTCTGTAAAAATGCGTTTGAACCCGTGACGTAGATATCGAATTTTTCTTTTGCCTGAAGACTGTTTATCGCTTTTTCAAAAGAAGGGCACATCTGAACTTCATCAATTAGCAAATAGTTGTTTGCTCCGCTTACGTATTTGCTTTCCGCGTAGTTTTCCAACGCGTGATATTCGAGGAGCCCTTCAAACTCCGTGAGATTGAAATTTACGTGTATAATATTCGCGTTTTTGTCAGATTCCGCAAGACGCGAAGCGAACGCGTCCATCAGCTTCGATTTGCCGCATCTGCGCACACCGGTGATGACTTTAATATCCGGTGTTCCCGACAGTTCGAAGAGCTCATTCAGATAATCCTGACGTTCTATAAGTTTCATTTCAGTCCTCATTTTGATTTGATCTGAAATAATTATAGCACGCAAATTCCCCAAAATCAACATTTTTTTGTTTTTGGGGAATTTTATGCTTTCGGATGGAGGAGATGGACGGGTTCTTCAAGCGCTCATTTGCATGCGATATGAAAAGAGGAGCCGGCGGCTCCTCTTTTCATATCGGTGGAGATGGTGGGATTTGAACCCATGACCTATCGTAACAAAAATGCAGCAGTCGGCAAATTCAACCGCGCCTGCTCCGTATCACAAATACCAGGCGGGAACCGCGATGACGTTTTCCCGCAGAACTCCGGGCTGCGGGCACATACACACGACAGCGCCCGTTCCGCGCTTTTTATCGGCGATTTTGTCGAGGACGGTGAAAGCGCCCGTCATATCTGCAGATACTTTTGACGCCTGTTTGATCTCGATCGGGTAAAGGACTCCGTTTTCCTCAATAATGAAATCGATTTCACTCTCTACGGCAATTTCACCGCCGCCGGTTTTGATTTTCTTTTTATCCTTCCCGCGATAGTAGGAAACGAAATAGCGGTAGTCGAGTCCGCGGTTGGAATATGATTTGATAATTTCCGTGATCACGTACGTTTCGAACATCTGTCCGCTCATCGCGCCGTAAGCAAGCGCTTCCGGGGTCAGCCATCTTGTCAGATATGACGCAAGTCCGGTGTCTCTGAAATACACCTTCGGCGTTTTTACGGCACGCTTCAGGACGGAGGATGAAAACGGTTCGAGAATAAATATGATTCCGGTCGCTTCAAGTATCGACGTCCAGCGCTTGACCGTCGCAGCGTCCCTTCCGATTTCGTCGGCGATATTGGAGTAATTCAGCATCTGTCCGGTTCTCGCCGCGACCGCAGCCATGAATCTGCGGAAATCGTTCAGATCCTGAACCGCAGCAAGGCATCTGACGTCGCGTTCAAGATAGGTCTTGACGTAGCCGGAAAAAAACAGTGACCAGTCTACACCGGGGTCCTGCAATTCCGGGAACCCGCCTCTGTGAATATGCGTCCAGATGTTTTCAACAGGCAAAACCGTCCCGGCTCTTTTGGAAACATACTCCAGCGTCGGAACGAACGGATCTGTAAACCTGCATTTCTGTATCTCGCGAAGAGACAGTCCGTTCAGTTCCAGTACGCATACTCTTCCCGACAGCGACTCGGACGCGTTTTTCATCAGTTCGAGCGGCTGAGAGCCGGACAGGCAGAACAGACCCCGATCCTCGCTTTCATCGCATTTGATTTTGATAAACCGGAAGAGTCCCGGCGCTCTCTGCACTTCGTCATATATCACAGGCGGCGGATTGAGCATCATGAACTCGTTCGGGTTCCCGTTTGCCTGCTCTTCAATGAACGGGTCGTCGACGGCGACGTATCTTTTTTTCGGGAACAGCGCGCGCAGAAGCGTCGATTTGCCGGTCTGACGAGCCCCGGTCAGAAGCACGCCTTTGAAGCTGCCGTCGGCTTTTTCGATAACGTCAGATATGTGACGGCGTATAAAATCCATATGTCCTCCTTTTCGACTAATCCGGTATTTGATTCAGTATTCGTCGCAATTATATCATGTTTCGGGCGAATTGTCAAGGAGAACAAGGAACAATTTCGGATGGTGGGATAACTCCGCTGCGCTCCGTGATTCGCTCGCCCTCCGCCTGGCAAGCGAGCTTGCCGATCTCCGGGCGGCGAATGCGAACCCAGTCGCTGCGCGAGAGATGGTGAGATTCGAACCCAGAGATGGTGGGATTCGAACCCATGACCTAGGGTTGTTTTTAAGGATTCAAATATGTATTGGTTTGATGCTTATTGATTAAGAACGCTATTCTCCTCGCCACGTACAAATAGCTTCCCCAGAATAACCGTCTAGCGCTATGCTATAGCCAGCTCCTGGAATCAAAGGCACTTCCCCATAATTGACTATCCAGACATAATCTTCTGTATCCAAAAAAACTGAAATCAAAACATATGATTGAAAAAATCCTTTTTGTTTTTCAGCCTCAAATATTATTTCCGCAATATCAATCGCTTTATCCGCATCGTTTATTGCCATAGCCCCGGTTGGAACATTCTTCCTAACTACCTGCAAACTACTTTCGTCCCAATTTTTTACGATCAAAATGCCCTTCGTAAATGAATACTTACCTGTATTATCTAGAGAAGATGTATTGATCATCTTATCAGTAGTTATTTCGCTAGTTATTATTTCACCAGTAGGTTGATTAGGCATACTGTTGTTGGGAGAACATCCACAAAAGACTGTGAAACTAAAAAAGACAATAAAGAGTAAGATTTTTATTTTCATATCACTCACCTTATTCGTTGGGCCATATCATGTGTTCACATCCGAATCCGTCTGGACAAGCGCCATCACCAAAATGATCATACCAAGATGAACTGTAATTAGTTTGCAACATTAGTTTATCTGAATTGGATAAAGAGGACGGACTGACCATTCCAACAGTAATTGGATATGTCCCTGAACGACATTTTATTCACCTCGTTAACAGTATACTTCATTTCTCCTCAAATTTCAAGTTTCAACGACTTTTGGAGTAGAGCCTTATTTTTTCACATATATCACAAACTGTTTTATTTGTACAAAGCCGTCATCAATGATTTTGACATAATATGAAACAGCGGGTGCGCAATGATAATATGTCAGCACCTCTGATTGGATCTCATACTCAATGTTCTTTAATGAATCATATCCCAAATAATCGCATATTTCTTTTTCCAATAAGCGGTTTTTCTCATTTTCATCGACCGGAGAGTCTGCTAATTCTTCCGGGCAGGCGTCTGTCTTACAAAAACTTGAAATATCTCCTCTATCAGAAACGTATGCTACAGCTCCTACATTGCACAACATCTTTCTTTTTACTTCCCAAACAAGGCAGTACTCCGGATGAACCCCGTTCAACCTCTTTACTGAAAAGGTATTGTATCCGGAAAAATCATCCAACCCATGTAAAATCGATTCTGCGGCATTTTTTATTTCCGCGTCATTGAGGGTATCTATGTCGCTTATTTCCGGGAATGCGTCAACATTCCAGAACCCGACCAACTCTCCAGTTTCCGCGTCAGTTCTAACCCGCCCTTTTAACAACTCGGACGATTCTCCCGCCACATCATAATCATACAATATTTTGTCCGTGTAACAGCTCTTTTTGCAACTGATAAATGCCAATTGGAATTTATTACTGTTTATTTCTATTTCTGTTTTTAAAGAATCAGGGCCGTTGCTCCAAGCATCCTCTATTTCGCTTTCTATTATTTCACAGGCATACGTGCGAGTTGTACATCCAACGTGCGAGAAAACAATAATAGCGCTGAGCAATATTAAAACAAAATGTCTTATAGCTTTAAACATAATTAATATTATTGATTTATCACAAGTATTAATTTGGGATCTTCATTTAATTCTTTATGAGTGATGGTTGCTTGCAAAACGATCTCTTCTTGTTTAACATACCGCCGGATGCAAGGTAGATCAGTGCACCTGATACTGATATCGCTATAAGGCAAATTACCGCGGGAAGGAGAAGGCCTTTTCCGTTCTTCAGGATACTTTGCGGGTGCGTGACGCTGAATATGCTGAGACTCTCCGGGATCAAAGACGTCCGTACGGCAAGTATCTCTGGTATTGCCAGGATCATTCCGCCGGCACAGACGGAAAACAGGTATTTCCGGCACAAAAGCGAAACGAGGGTCAACGTCACTCCGATCAGGAATCCTCCGAGAGCAGAAATGATCAGATCCGCGGCATAATAATCCGAAAAGGTGAAGGACGTACCGCAGGACGCGAAAAGTTCAATCGAGCATGCGGGGGCGCCAGGATCCGGGAAAGTGAATCTGCTTCCGGCTATTAAAAGCCGCGACGCCCTGGATATCAGTGAAAATAACGCGCCAAGTCCGCCGAAACACAGTATTTTGTAAAAAGCAACGGACCGGCGGCCTTTCGGCGTGGAACAGAGAATGGAAAACCACCCGGAAGGGGCAAATTCGACGTAATATCCGCGCGAACAGACAAGGATCAGCGCGCACATAAGAAACAGATCGGTTTTCCCGCTGAGAAAAAGCAAGATCCCGGTGTCATATACAGGCGGGATATCGACTCCTTTTTTTGCCGATATCCTTACGGAGTACCGGATCCGCTCCTCGACTTTCGCGAAAACGGCGTCCGCAGTCTTTGCCTGATAAAACTCATCCATGTAAGCAAGGTATTCTTCGCGGGTCATCTCGCCGCCGGAGAACGCGGCGCGCTTCGTTTCGCGCTCTGACAGGATACCGTCGATTCTCCCTCTCTCTTCCTCCGCAAAAGCAAAGATCTCTTCGGAAGTTTTGCCGTGAAGGCTTTCAATGTATGAACGGTATAGCGCCTCGTCGTATCCTGACGCCGATCCGGACGTTGCATATATAAAAACCGACGATCCCGCAAGGCAGCAGATAAATACGGCAATAATCAAAGCAGGCCGGTTTTTTCTCATCTCGGATGATAAAAGTCCGGGAATGCGTTTTACCTGGAGCGGCGCATTCTTTCCGCGGTTTATTCCGCGGAGACGGGAGTGCAGTGCTTTTTGAGCCGCGTCACCGATCGTTGCTCTGAGCCGTTCCGACGCAAGGACTGTTGTGCAAAAGAAGACCGACGCATTCAGTAACTGCAGTATCACACTGCAGGCAACGGTGTTTACCGGTATTCCGAACAGGTTTTCGGTTCTGAAAAACGACAGGAGTCTGTTCGATTCGGCGGTCGCGGCGAAGCAAAGAAATCGAAAAGGCAGATGCTTTCCGTAAGCCGAATAGCCGAACAGCAGGAATGAGACGGCGCAGAAGGCGGAACCGGCTAAAACAGATATAATATAGGAACCGGACAGCTCACAAACGAGGCAGAGAAAGGAGGATAAGACAGCGCTTGCAAGACATCTGAGGAGAAGCTGAATAAAAGCGTATCCGGCGACAGAGCATTCAAACGGTACGAAAGCGTATTTCGGATAGCACTGAACTGGAAGAGCCAGTCCGCCCGTTCCGTTCATAACGCAGACCGCGAGCAGAGACGACGCTGAAACGAGAAAGCAACCGGCGGACGAGATCAGAATACAGGCAAGGCATTTTGCTGCCGAATCGGTTTTTCTTCCCAGAGTCGCGGCACGGCGAATCTTGTCAAAGCCGCGCTTTCTGTCTTCAAGGCAGATAAAGAGGGAAGACAGGGTGACGAAAAGAAAAATTAGTATGAGGTTCGGAAGGTTTTCGAAATACGAATCAAAACCGAGGGCCAACTCCGATCCTTCGTTCACGGCATTTGCGAGCGTACGCATACGGTCGGCAAGCATCCGCTGACTGCGGACCTGATATCTGTCTTCCGAAAGACCGAGAGAGAGGTAGTTTTCCGCTCTTGTTTCCGCCTGTCTGACCGCGACGTCGATCGATTCCGAATACTCGCTAAGGTAACTTACGCGCTCGAAAAATGCGTTCAGAACAGTCAGATCGTCAAGTTCTGCCCGGTCGGACCAGGTGCGTGGGAAAGAATCGGTGTCATCGTCTTTGTGTTCCCGGAAAAAAGTCTGCAGTTCTTCGTAATAATCGGAAACCGAATAAGGATCCTCCTTCCACTGCCGGTACACCTTTTCTTCGGCAAGCATGATTGCGGACGGGGCGGACATGAAGCAGGACAAAACAAAAACGCAAGCAAGGACCCCCGCAAAAAACAGCAGGAATCCTTTGCTTGCGAACGCTTTTTTCAGTTCGGAATGAAGAATCCGTCCAAACATTTTTCCCTGATCATCCGGCGGACAGCGTTAGTCAGCCCTGCCATTCATATTTGTTTACGAATTCGCGAAATGTCTCAGCGTCGACGAGTATCGCAGGGCGCACGCCGTCGTTACACGATCCGCTGCCGCCGACTTTTGCTTCTGTGCCGATGGCGATCAGAACTCCGGGGCCGACATTCGGATCCCGTGTCCACCACCCGATATAAGATGTGTTGACCGGACGCCAGTGATCCAGAGCAACGGCGGTGGGATCGATCTGTTTAAGCGGAAACGCTACCACCGTCTTGCAGTCGGTTTCCGACGGTGCAAAGACGTAATCAGAAATGCCCGAAGATAATTCTTTTTTCCGCATGATCCCGCGCTCTTCTTCCGAAAACGCGGTCTCGAAAAAGGTTCCGTTAAGCCAACGGCGTAGATCCGACTGTTCATAACACTGGCCGGAGCCCGGATTCGGATCGTCGTAAAGCTGCATGCAGTCGAGTATTCGGGCGCTGATGAGAAGATAGGTCTGCTCCGTCCAGTCAAGTATGAACCAGGATATCGGTTCGGGGCCGTTTGCAAGGTCGTTGTCTTGTTCGTATCTGCCGAATGAAAAGGTTTTTTCGGGGTCGCAGGGAAACCAGAGCGCAGTCAGAGTGAGGTCACCATCGGGATACCAGACGTCGCTTTCGTATTTTTTTCCGTAGCTCAGACTGCCCCTGACCTTTTCTCCACGATACCATCCAAGAAAAACCATATCGCTTTTCGGATGTCGCGGAACGGGAAGAGGATGGTTGTCCCCCGGAAAAACAACGAATTCTGTCTCGCCGCAGAAACCGCCGTTGGGGTCAAGAGTAATATTATACGGCACGACCGGATCGGTTAATCGGTCGGTATCCTCACCGGACACCACCATTGGAGGTTCGGGATCCTGACGAAATGAGTCGGCACATGACGGCAGGAGAAAACAGAAAAACAGGAGAATTACGACCGCCGCGGCTATACGTGAAAAAATGTTCCGAACGCCGGGATACCTGCTTGGTGTGATCTCTGAGTCAGTTTTTCCTTTGAGGTATCTCATGATCGGTAGATCCTTCCGCTTTCGCGATTTTTCCGGTCTTCAGGTCCTGAAAACCGAAAAAGGGTTTGTTCCATCCCTGTTCTTCCGCGTTCCACTGAATGATAAAACCGTACAGGACGCCTTCCGAGACGGTAAATCCGGACAGAAGCGTCCGGGAATTGGTAACGACTGCTTCGTCATGCTCTCCATTCAGATCGCAGAATCGCAGTTCCTGTTTTTCCACAAGAACCGACGGATACACGTCCGGATCGTTACTTGTCTTGATGATCTGCGGGCTGTCAGGAGTGAGAAGATAATAGATCCCGGAACCGGTCAGCGCGAATTCCTCTACCGGGGCTTCGACAAGTTTTTTCACTTCCTTCTTTTGTACGTCAAGTCGCAGAAGATATGAAGCTCCCGTCCCTTCTCCTGAGCAGGACGCGCAAAAGTACAGCATTCCGTCGAGATATTGCGGAGTCGTATGCCAACCGACGTACCCTTCCGCCGAAAGGTCGGAAATCAGTTCCGTTTCACGGGAGGACGTATCGATGAGGTATATACTCAACTCATCGCTCATCACGATTCCGTAAGGAGTAGCGACGCGAAGGCACATGCTGTCCGATTGGAAAATCCTTTCTTCCGCCCCGCCGGTCTTCGGCATGCGGCACAGCCAGGTTTCATAGTCCTTCGTGTTATTTTTGTTGCCGCCATCTTTAAGAAGTTTGGCCTGATACCAGACGTATTCGCCGTCGGAAGACAGAATATACGAACCGAATGGGTCTTCTGCCTGAGAAAGATCACGCAACACTTTAACTTCACCGGTAAGTATATTCATATATGCGTGAAGAATGTGAAGGTTGTAATCGATCGCTGTGAAGTACAGATTGTTTTCATCGATAAAGTGCGGAAAATCGACGAAGGCATCCAAAGGGCAGTTGCCGTTGCATTCCGGATCGGGGCAAAGTCTTGTTACGGTGTTTGTCAGCCGGTTGTACTGAAAAAGGATGCGGTATGGAAAGAACAGATTCGGTCCGTAGTCCAGTATGTCTTCACGAACGACACCCGAGGTGCGGATTTCGGGTGTTTCGGATTCGCCGCATGAAAAAAACAAAAGAGTTGTGAGCGTCAGCGTCAGGAAAACAAAAATAGCTTTTGGTGATTTCATACTCAGCAGGGCAAATTGGTTTTATGCGTCCCAACCGTAATAGGCATTTCTCCAATAGCCATAATAGATATAATGCCATGAATCATTGGAACTATAATCCGGTTCATTATTGTTATCCAAAGGATAACAACCGAACTCACCGAATCCGGTAGTGTTGTTGGAGATTTGGTTGGATGGGATTTGCAAATGCTCAGGAACAATCCTCGAATTTTGTAGCTGAGAATCATTATAGCGCAGTCCGCCTCCGCTATTAAGTATTCTCAAATAAACGCAAGTAAAGAAATCATCTTTGGGTCCGCCTTTAGCTTCTGCATGAATAATCGCATTATTATTGCTGTTCCCATCACTGTAATAATTTCCAGCAAAATTGCATTCACTGTATCCCGTATATCCTGAGATGGGTGTGGTTCTGGGATCAAAATGATAAGCTGAATGTTGAACTCCAGCCGCATTTATGTTCAAAGCAAATGACGATATAACAAGGGCACAAATCATAAGCAGCGATGTTAAGCGACATGTAGTATTCTTCATATTATAAGCACCTTTCATTATTGGCATAAAAATCAGAATCGATGTGTAAAAAGAGTTGATGTCGTAGCGTTTTTTGCGCATGCCCGAACTCTGCATATCAGACATGCGCACTGTGAAATGAAGATGAGATAACATCTCCCGTTGGGAAATGAGTTCTCATTAGAAATAGACATAATACTGACAGGGTATACCTGTTGGGGCTTTATCATCACATGAGCACTCCTTCCCAGTTTTTTGGAACATTTTCATAAATGTTCAATAGCATTATATCATAACATCCCTGTGTTGTCAAGCAGATTGTTCGGTTATCAGCTCATTTCACAGATTACTGCCGGACAGTTTTTCAATCTCTTTAAAACAGAGATAACTTCCGCCGCTGCCATTCATTCTACCTTTCCCGCAAACCTTTAGAGTATGACCACGCGCTGAAAGACTTCACCTTAAACTGTTAATTATTTTGTTGCATATTATGGGAATAATATGCTATAATAGAAAAGCAGGAAAAACTCGCGCTTAATAGCTTATTCTGTTCAGGTCGGTAACACATATGTTTGCAGCGTTACCATCATATAAATTTGCAACCGATCCGGTCTTCCCGGCAGGTCCTCTTTGATCAAATAACGCCCGGAACGGAGAAACGGAGATAAATAATGAAGCTGATAATCAAAGACGTATCAA
>JAEEGF011405793.1_pt1 | contig 33206 bp, 21 predicted proteins | sample 9134171 | NCBI WGS metagenome assembly JAEEGF01 (sample SAMN16246542, study PRJNA631951) | gut metagenome | biome: gut microbiome; feature: rumen; material: AP-attached | host: Bos | place: Iran: Karaj | collected 2018-10
CATAAGCAAATTCGGAATATAAAGATGATGCTTCTTTTTCATTTGTGTTTTCTTCCTGCATACACATATGCCTCCTCCATCTAATAATTCAAAAAACCAAAACATTGAAAATCAGCATATGCAGAATGCATAGCCTTTCCTGATTGGAATTGAGTTGTGACAGATTGTCACAGCTAGGATAGAATATCACAGATAAAAAAGAATTGCAATCTGTATAATAAACAGCCCACTGTGGGGCAAAAGAAAACTCATTTATACAACTTTGACCGAATGGTAAGATTCATAAAATGAATAAAAAAGCCCCCGGTTCCTGTTCTGAACAACGCTGAAAGGAATCGGGGGCGCATTTTATGAATTTTAATGAATCTCCATGAGGTTAATGGACGTATAAATAAGTTTTCTGTCGCCTTAAGGTGGGCGTCCTTACTTCACGAGAAGTCCATTCTCGTCAAATGTGTACTTTGTGAACCACTTTGTAATTGTGGTATTGATCACCATATGACCTTCTTTATCGAAGTATCTTGTGCCTTCCTCGAACTCTACAAAGTCACTGGTAACCATCTTACCCTTGCTGTTGATAAAGTATCTGTAGCCATCTTCAGCATCGATGATGGTATTCTTTGCCATAACACCGTTCTTGTCGAAGTAGTAAGTGTTGCTCCACTTTGTAAAGAAGCCTGTTACCATGTGGCCTTCGCCGTCAAAGTAGTACTCATTGTCTTCGATAGTTACAAAGCTTGTCTTAGCCATGGTTCCCTTTGCGTTGAAATAGTAGGTCTCACCATCTATTTTCCAGAGGCCTGTAAGCTTTGTTCCATCCTCAAGTACATAACTGGTTGTGCCCCACTTTGTAACAAAGTTACCCTTAGGAGTTTCTTCTTCCTCTTCTTCATCCTCACCGTAGTAAGAACCGCTTGTGATGACCTTACGAAGGACGATACCACCAAGTCTGTCGTTGTTACCGCCAAAGGCGATGGTAAGCTGACCGTCATTTACTTCTACATCAGTTGTGCCAATAGCGTAGGTATTTGCTGCAGAATCGATTCTGAAGTCAACACCCTCAGCAGTACCTGTTACGGTACTCTTAAGTGAAGAGCTTGAGATGAAGTCGATCTGGTACTGACCGTTCTCTACATCTACCAGGAATGTCTCACCTGCTGTAAGAGCAAAGTCGTTGTAAACCAGGGTAGGAATAAGTCCTTCCTGTGCAAATACCTCTGTACGACCCTGCATCTGGGATTCTGCATTTTCAAATCCGAAGTGCTGGTCCTTGGTATATGCACTTCCAAGAGCTGCAAGTGTCTTGGTGCCACCCTTAGGATTAACTGTTACTCCTGTCCATCCATCAGCAATCATCTGATTGTTTATACCAAAGTCAAACTTGTTAACTGCAGGATATCTAACTGTTACTTTTGCTATAGCGCTTCCATCAAAGCCTTCAACAGATCCCTCAAGATTTACTGTTGAGTCAAGGCTTGCGATATCAAGATCCCTGGTATCCCATGTAACTGCTTCAGCACTAGTCTTTCCGCTGGCATAAGTTGCTGTTACATTCTCAGGAAGAACATAGTTCTTGTTGAGGTACTCAATCTCTGCATAAGTATCTGCAATTGAAACAATGTAGTCATCAACGATATGAACTGTGATCTCAACTGTATCTTCTGTGTTTTCTACTGTTCCCTTGAGGACATAGTCGCCAGCCTTCTGAGAGTTAAGCTTGGAAGTATCCCAGGTTACATTTACATCTTTTGCTGTTCCGTTAAGGAATGTTGCCTTTACAGTCTTAGGAAGTACAACCTCATTTCCAAGAATTACTGTAATATCATCAAGTGCTGCATAGCCGTTTGGTACATTAGCTACTACGTTTACTGTTACTGCTACAGGGTTTCCTGCATATCCGCGGATATTTGCATAAGCTGTGTAGGTTCCTACTGTATGGATATCTACTTCGTCAGCTTCCCAGGTGATAACTACATCCTTCTGTGAACCATCTGTATCGATTACTGCAATGTAAGGCTTCTTAGCTGCAAGAAGATCTGCCACAGTCTGACCTTCTGCAAGAACTGTATCCTGTACAAGCTCAATCTCACCAATTTCCTCTGCAAGTTCTGTAATAGCAACAAGAGTCTGAACTGTTAAAGGAGCACTTGCAAAGCTCTCTTTTCCATCTACTATAGCTGCAACCTTGTAAGAGTAGAAGTTTCCGCCTGCAAGACCTTTGTCTGTATAGCTGAATACTGATACAGGATCATCTTCCTCTTCTACTTCCTCATAAACAGGAACAAGTTCAGTTACTACAATAGCATTGAGAATTGCAAGGTTACCGGGGTTAGATGAAACAACTTCGATCTGACCGGCTTCCTCAAATACAACTGTTGCTGACTTGAGGATGTCTGCAACCTTAGTAGACTGTGAAACAACTCCAAGATCCTGTCCGTTTACAGAGATTGTTGTTCCGTTGTAAGCTGTGTTGTTATAAGCTGCTCCGGCATATACATCTACCTTGTATGCTCCTGCAGGAACATCAATGTAGAACTTAAGCTCGTTATCAGCTCTGGAAAGGTCACAGCAAGCCTTTTCAATATCTGTCTGAACATCGCCTGCGTTTTCAATGCCTACACCGACTCTGTTCCATGTAACATTTGCTCCGGTTCCTACAGCAAAACCATAACCTGTTGATGCATTATAATCATCTGCAAGAACTCTTATAAATCCGTTAGCATTACCTGCCTTATAACCTATATCGAAGTTCCTATAGTTTGCACCTTCTTCATAGCCTGTTATGACTTTCTTGGTTGTCTTGGAAGAAACTTCTGTTTCTGTGCTGTCAAGACCCTTTGCGTCAAGTTTTGCTACATTCTTATATTCGGAAACAACCTGATTTCCATTCTCATCAAGAGTAACTTCTGCTCTCTTAACTACATATCCCTCTACATCATGACCGAATCTTGTTCCATCATTTGCTTTGGTAAAGTTAATTGTAGCGCTGGTAGAATCTACTTTTTCCTCAGAAAGCTTAGATGTTAAAAGACCCTCTGAAATAAGGTAGCTTGTGTGTGCGGGCTGGTTGTAACCTACATTCTGCCAAGCAACGCCCTCTCTGTAAGCAAGGTCTGTAAGTGAACAAGGAATTACATAATCAGTCTGAATTGTTGTTGAGTAGATTCTGATCTTACTGTCATCTGCTGAACATCTTGCGATGATTTCATCTCTGAAATCGCCAAGGATATCAGCAACAAGTCCAAGGTTGCCCTTTGTTCCGTTACTTGTATAAACCTCTGATGATTCAAAGAGCTTAACAGATGTCTGGTTCTCATAATCCCACTTCTCGATTGTAGTTGTAAGCGGAACGTATGCTGCCTGATTGAAGGTATGATCCTGTGTTTCAACAAGGAGGTCTCCGTCCCAATACATAGAGAAGTTAACTGCAGGAGTAGCTCCGTGTGAAAGTGAGATCATAGCCTCATTTGTCTTGTCATAGCTGTTAACAATTCCTGAAAGTGAGCTGTATACATCAGCATTTCTTGAATTCCAGGCAGGCTCTTCATCGCCAGTATAGTTAGGATTTGCAATTGACCAGTACTCTGCGCCCTCTGCTGTAGGATCAATATCTCCTGCAAGTCCACGTCCTGTATCTCTACCTGTGTAGTATCCTGTAAGAATCTCACCTGTCTCTGCATCATGAATTTCAACATGATATGGAACATTGTCATGTTCATGAACATCCATTACTTCAAGACCCGGATGTGAAGGAATCCAGTCACTTACATGCATTGCATCGCCGTGACCAAGCTGTGTTGAGTAAAGCACGGTGCCGTCGTTATCAATTGTCAAGCTACCGTAAATGATTTCATCCTTTCCATCGCCGTCCACATCATTTATTGAAAGACCATGGTTACCCTGAGCTGTGAGCTCAACATCTGAGCTGATATCATCTGTATCAAACTTCCAATAAACACCGATCTGCTCTACTTCATTGCCCTCGTCATCTACTGACTTGGTAAGGTAATAAGCTGTAAGTGTTGTTCTTGTATAATATCCACGTGCAAATACCGCAAAAGGAGTTGTTCCATTGAGGTAAGCTGTACCTGAAAGGAATCTGTCCACACGGTTACCGTAGCCATCACCCCAGGCTGATACGGAACCTCTTGCAGGAAGATAATCAACTGTGTCAATAAGTTCACCGGTATTGCCCTTGAACATTGAGAAGTACTCAGGTCCGTCAAGAACATATCCGCTGCCGTTTCTGTAATCGTTCTTAGGACTAATAACGTCTGTAGGAAGTGACTCGGAATTGCAAGCACCTACATAGCCGGTCTCTACAAACTCTCCGTCCTCGCATTTATAAGTAGTTGTTCCATCTGCTGTCTTAACTGCTATCTCAGCAATTCCGTCAGCATCATAGTCCCAAACCTGGAACTGAGTATAATGAGCACCTGAACGAATATTTACACCAAGGTCAATTCTCCAGAGCTGCTTTACGGCGCCTGTTGAGAAGTTTACATCATATCCGTCAAGGAAGGTCTTTCCTGTATAGCCGCTTCCTGAGTTATCCTTGGCATTGCTTGGATACCACTTAACTATAAGCTCAAGCTCTCCATCGCCGTCAAGGTCACCTACTGACATATCATTTGCTGTGTATGAGCATGTTGAACCATCTGGCATAGTCTCATTTTCAGGTTTATTGAGACCAAATTCCATATACTGATTAGCCCAAACAGCTGTATCTACCGCATTAAGTCCAAGGCCGGCGTCGTTGGAGCCCACTACTTTGTAAGTATCTGATGCGCTGCCGCCCTCATCAACAAGGTTGGTTACGCTGATTGCTTCTGCAATCTTTACGTCATTTCTGTAAACATCAAAAGTTGTTGTAAGTTCTTTTCCTGAGAAATCTCCGGGATAACTTCTCCATGAGAGATAAACACCCTTTGTGATTTCGTTGCCCTCTGCATCTGTAGCAGATACCTTTGTCTCAGCTCCGGCATCACCTGCAAGATTGATGGCAACAAGTGCACGTGAAGCATAGCTCTCAAGCCCGCCTGCAACAAGGCTTCCAGCTATAGGTGTGATGCAAACTTCTGAAAGCTCACCGGGACCGCCTGCATTCATAGCTGCTACTTTGTAATAGTAATGAATGTTAGTTGCAAGTCCTTCACTTTCATCTGTAAAGCTTGTAGTTGCAGATTCGCCAACCTTAACAAATTCTTTGAATCCCTTCTCATTCTCACCCTTTGAAGAACGATAGATTATATATTTGATAACATTATCAGATGCATCATTTGCATCCCAGGAAATAGTTATCTGATTCTTAAGCTCTGTCTCGCCTTCAACCGGGCTGTCGCACTTTACTCCTGTAGGAGCTGAAGGAACTGCAAGGCTTGGATCAAGCATAGACTGAGTTACTGTGTTACTCTGAGCTGACTCAGTTCCATCTGCAACAACACAGGTCATATAGTAAGAATATGTCTCACCAAGTGAAGCTGACATCGCGCGGCAATCAAGCTCGTTATCAATAAGTTCCTGTGCTGTGAAGCTCTTAACAAGAACAAAGCTCTTATCTGTCTCGCCCTTCTGATATACATTGTAGGAAACGGCCTCTTCAACCTTAGTAAATGAAAGAAGGAAAGAAGCTGTTGTCTGGGCAAAAGAAAGCTCTGTAATAGCCAGGTTTCCGGGAGCAAGCAAAAGTGATGTAATAGTAACACCGTTGATATACTGGTTTGAACCAACTACATCGATATTGAGCTGTCCATCAACAACATTTACTGTGCCTGTACAGCTTCCAAGAGACTGCTTGCAGGCGATGGAACCGATAGAAAGTCCCTCTGCGTTAAATGCAGGCTTAATGGTACTTGTTCCGGGTAAAAGATCTGCTGCATAGACAGTAATCTCATAAGTTCCGTTTGGAACGTCTACTGCAAATGTTCCTGCGCCAAGGTTGAAGTCATCAGCCATGTCAGATGAATCAGCATTGCCGTTATTTCCTCTGTAGCGGCCGTTGTTAGGAGCTTTTGTCCATCCGTAGCCGGCTTCCGCATCGTACATCTGGTTCTGGTTAACACCAATCCAGCCTGCCATTGTAGGAGAATTGTTGTAGTTGAAGTCGAACTTAAGACCTGCTGTCTTGGTTGTAACAGCGATCTTTTCGGATACTTCACCAACTCCGTAGCTGTTAAAGCCTGCTACAGCATATACATATGTAACGCCGGCTTTACAATTTGAATCAACATAGCTGGTCTTACTGGATGCAGAATACTTTGTAGCGCCGCTGAAATCAACATCGTCTACAGTCTTGCCATCCTCAAGAGCTGCACGGTAAATATAGTAAAGTTCTGAACCTTCTGAAGCTTCCCATGAAAGAGAAACACTGGTAGCACCAACTGAAGTAGTCTTAAGTGCCTTTGGCTGAGCAGGTGCCTCAGTTGCTGTGGTGATCTCTACAAGTGAAGCCAGACTGTCAAGCTCATCATTTGCTCCTTCAACCTTGCCCTCAGCATAATCAGCAATACCCTGCGCTACACACTGAGCAAATTTAAGTGCTCCGTAGTACTGAAGATGTGTGGAATCATCAACACCACCGGCATAAGCTCCGGTTGACACCTCACCTGCAGCCAGTTTAAGGAACAGCATCTTGGAACCCTCAATGCCAAAGCTGTTGCAGACATCGATTGAACGCTGAGTCAGATCAACATAAGGAATGTTGTGCTCTGCAGCAAGTCTAAGCATTACCTGACGGTATGCTTCGAAGTTGCTGGCAAAAGTATCAAGCTCACCGTTTGCCTTTGTGATATAACTGTAACGGGCAACAGGTGTAACAAGAACAGGTGTAGCACCTCTCTCATATGCGCCGTTTACATACTTCATCATCCACTTTTCAAAATCATCCGCTGATACATAACGGTTAGGTCTTGAATAAGTAGCATCGTTGTGTCCCCACTGCACAAGCAGAAAATCACCAGGCTTTATATCCTCAAGAATATCATCAAACTTTCCTTCATCAATAAAGGATTTTGATGAACGTCCACCGATTGAACGGTTCTCAATTACAGCATTTGCAGTCTCATATACCTGTGACTGACTGTAGCCGCAATCATCGCATTCTCTCTCTTCTACAAATTCGCCAAAATAAGTAGACAGAACCTGCCCCCAGCCTGTCTGTGGATAATAATATGAATCATAGGTCTGAACTGTAGAATCAGAAGCAATAAAGATTGTAGGCTTTGCGCCGCTCTCTTCTGTCGCAAGTCTTGTAATCTTTACATTAGAAACATAGACAGTGGTAGTAGATGCATCAGACATCTTGGTAGCACTGCTTGTACCTAAGAATTTCAGATTAAGATTTCCGTCAACAAGGTTTGCCTCAAAGCTCTCTGTAACACTTCCGCCTGCAGGCACATTAATGCCGGAAACCTTTGTTATATCTTCAGCCTCAAGAGCTGCTGAATACGCATTTCCAGTAGGGTTTGTCAATGTAACGTCAACCCTGTAATCCGCATTATAAAGATCTACATCAAAAGTAGATGTTGTTTCATATGTGTAAACGCCATAACCTGTACTTTCTGTTTCAGTCCAGATCTTGCTGTTTACTGCCACATAACCATCGCCATCACTGATATTGGAGGAACCGGGATATACTTCAGGTACTCTTGGATAGTACACTCCGCCAACCCAGCCCTTAGCTTCGTTGCTAAAGTCAGCGTCGCTGAATCCAAAACCTTTCTCCTGGCTATAGACGTCATTTGCAGAAACATTTCCGCTATTTCCGAACTTGATGTCAGCAACAACTACATCCTCAACAAAGTTCTCATAGCCATCCTGTCCCTGATCTTCAACGACATCATTGCCTGCAAGTACTCTTTCCTCTTCTTCCCCTTTTTCTTCGTCAACGGCATCAAGGACTACTACAACGTCCTCGCTGTCTTCAGCAGACGCCTCTTCTGTGGCATCTTCAGTAGATTCTGAAGATGCTTCTTCGGAACTCTCATCTGAGACTTCAGTTGAAGCTTCATCTGAAGCTTCCTGAGAGCTCTCTTCAGAGCTTTCTGAAGAATCTTCTTCGGATGCATCATCTGTGTCTACAACAGTAACTTCAGATGTAGCATCCTCTTGCGCAAAAGCTGTAATAGGATCAGCAACTGCAGCGAGATTAGACGCAGCCATAGCAAAGCTAATTCCTAATGCCATAGCACGCTTCCTGGTACCTTTATACATCCCAACTTCCTCCTTTTTTCATGTCATTTTGTCCCGTGAAGGCAAAACGACATCCCCATTTTTTGTAACATTTTAAAATTCATTACAATCCCCCTCAGATCGCAGACATGAAAATGTTACAAATTATTTTATCCTCGTTATCATATTTTATGCATTTTGCTCCATTTTCGCTCCTCATTTTCTATCTTATCCTATGCAATTTTGACCATTAACTCTCAAGCTGTCTGACAATACAAAATATCTTCTTAAGATGCGCCACATCGCGGATAATTAGTCGCAAAAAGGCCGAAAATCCCCTTCATTTTTATACAAAAACCGCGCATTTTTGTCCATTATTTTTTTTCTAAATTATTAAATATGCTTTAAACAATGGTCGTTTCTGAGCATGAAAAGAAATGTGATTTGTCATATTCGGCTTTTAGTTGTACAATGGAAGCCTTTAACTTATAATGAGGTAGTTATTTTATATGAAATGTAAAAGAAAGACGAGGTTTTTTATGTCATACAAAGATTATATGGTGAGAGCCACAGCAGGAAATGCTCAGATACGTGCCTTTGCAGCAACAACCAAAGATTTGTCCGAATATGCCAGAAAGGCTCACAATCTCTCTCCCATTGCGGCAGCTGCCCTCGGAAGACTCATGACAGTTACAGTTATGATGGGACAGATGATGGATAATGACAGCGACATGATCACTGTTAAAATGGACGGCGACGGTCCCCTTAAAAGTGTTCTTGCCACAGCAGATAACAAGGGACATGTAAAGGGTTATGTTTCCAATCCCTACGTCATCATGGAGCCCAATGCATCAGGGCATCTGAACGTGGGCGGAGGCATCGGCGAAGGAACTCTGACTGTTATTCGTGATATGGGACTGAAGGAGCCATATGTTGGACAGGTACCTCTTTATTCAGGAGAAGTAGCAGAAGATCTCACCTATTATTTCTCCAAATCAGAACAGACTCCCTCTTCCGTAGGTCTTGGAGTCCTTGTAGAAAGAGAAAATCTGTCCGTAATTGCTGCAGGCGGCTTTATCATCCAGCTCATGCCCTTTGCTGACGAACAGACTATTACACATCTCGAATTTAATCTGCAGAAGTTCACTTCTGTCACAGATATTTTAAAAGCAGGAAAAACTCCTGAGGAGCTTCTTGAAATATTACTTGAGGGCTTTGATATAGAATTTACCGATAAGGTAGATCTGGACTTCTACTGCAACTGTGATAAGGACCGCGTAGAAAGAGCTCTCATGCTGATCGGTCAGAAAGAGATCCAGGAAATGATCGATGATGGTAAAGAAATAGAAGTGAACTGTCACTTCTGTAATAAAGCATATACCTTCAGCATTGATGAGCTGAAGGCATTGAAAGAAAAAGCAAAAGTATCAAATCGCTCTAATACATGATTATTCCTGATAGCGTCTGTGTCGCAGAGGGCAGCTTACCGTCCCTGCGATAGGACGCATATTTTTTATCCTCATAAGTACAGATTCCGATGTCGTGAATATGCTCAGGCAAAACTCCGGCATCCAGCAGATCAAAGGTGATTCCCTTCTTTATATCAAGAAGGTACTTCTCTTGATCCTTCCTCTTAAGAAGTTCATTAAGTCTATCCTGAGAATAACGGCTTTGGTAGATCATCTTGAGATCGTCGCTTATTTCGTAACAGTTCCCACAATTGCAGGCACCAAATGCTATCAGTACATCCTTAGGATCTGTTCCAAAGTTTTCCGTCATCATTTTAATAGTGTTAACCGTGAGATTGGTGCAGGCACCTCTCCATCCGTTGTGTGCCATACCGATGGCCTCTTTTACCGGGTCATAGATGTAAACCGGCACGCAGTCTGCAGTCCAGATGCAAAGAATCACATTTTTTAAGTTTGTTATAAGACTGTCATACCCGCCCCTATGCTTGATTGTATAGGTCTCATCTTCATACACTATTTTTCCTTCGGGATTATCTTCAGAAAATAAGCAGACATTTCCGGAGTGAGTCTCAACGGCGCAAAAAAGCTCACGAAAATCCAAAGAAAGATACTCCTTAAGAACCTTTCTGCGTCCTTCAGCTGTCTTCCAGTCTTCTTTGTACCACAAATCCTCGTTATCAGATAAAAATGCCTTCACCGGATAGTTTTCATCCAGAAAAGAAACTGATCTCATACTAATTCCTCTTTGTTACTCTGTTATTTTCTTATAACATTCAGGTCTTCTATCCCTGAAAAGCCCCCAGGAAGCACGATTTTTCCTGTTATTTGCAAAATCGTACTCAGCGTAGATGATCTCTTCTTTATCCCTGCTTGCTTTAACCAAAACATCACCGGTTTCATCGGTTAAGAAGCTGCTTCCGTAGAAAATAAGGCTCGACTTCTGTCCGCCATTTTCTTCGCTTGGTTCAACCTTTTCCTCTCCTATTCTGTTAGCGGCTGCAACAGGAATGATATTGGCAGCTGAGTGGCCCTGCATAGTCCTCATCCAGTGCCCCTGACTGTCCACCTCAAGGATTGGCTCTGAACCGATTGCTGTAGGATAAAGAATAATATCTGCTCCAGCAATAGCAAGGCACCTGGCTGTTTCCGGGAACCACTGATCCCAGCAGATTCCTACTCCCACTCTTCCATAGGCAGTCTCAAACACCTTAAAGCCGGTATTTCCGGGAGTAAAGTAAAACTTCTCCTGATAATAGTGGTCATCAGGGATATGAGTTTTCCTATAAATATCAACAATACTGCCATCAGCATCGATCATGGCCACAGTATTGTAAAAAACATTCTCATCTCTTTCATAGACGCTGATGGGCATCACCACTTTGAGCTCAGCGCACAGCTTCTGAAAATGCTTAACAGCCGGATTCTCTGCAATAGGAAGCGCATAATCATAGTAATCATATCTGCGCTCCTGGCAAAAATACTTTCTTTCAAATAATTCCGAGAGAAGAATAATCTTCGCTCCGTTCCCGGCAGCTTCACGGGTAAGCCTGTCGGCTGTCTCAATATTTCTTTGAAGTTGCTCCTCATCAGACTCATTTTCTCTGACGCAGGCAAACTGTATACATGCTACTTTTGTCATATCACTCATCTGTCTTCTCCGCCCGTTTATTTATTATCCAAGGTTATTGGCAGGAATCTGCTGGGTTATGCAATGAATATTTCCGCCTCCCAGCAAAATATCTCTCGCAGGAATTCCTATTACTTCTCTGTCAGGACAAATTCCCCTGAAAATCTCCAGGGCCTTTTCATCGCTTTCTTTATTCTCTCCACCAAACTGAGGCACCAGAACAGCTCCGTTTACAAAATAGAAATTAACATAGCTGGCAGCAAGTCTCTCCCCAACTTCTCTGTTGTCCTCACCGGGCTCAAACACGTAGTTGGCTAGATCATCCTCATTAACCAGCACAGGATGTGCAGGAATAGGCATTTTGTGGATCTTGATCTCGTTGCCCTTAGCATCTGTCTCATTCTGAAGATACTCATAGTCTGCCATGGACATTTCGTACTGCGGGTCATTCTCATCATCAGTCCAGGCAAGAACCACCTCAGACGGAGCCACAAAGGCACATACATTATCTACATGCTCATTGGTCTCATCATTGTATATTCCCTTGGGAAGCCACAACACTTTTTTAGCCCCAAGATATTCCTTCAATTTATCTTCTATCTGTTCTTTGGAAAGCTCGGGATTTCTTCCCTTACTGAGAAGACAGCTCTCGGTTACCATAACCGTTCCCTGTCCGTCAGAATGGATAGAACCACCCTCCAGCACAAAAGGATCTGCATCATACATGTCTATCTCACAGAGATAGCAAAAAGCAGAAGCAACTTTATCATCCTTGTCCCAAGTGGCATATAAACCATCAACTTCACCGCCCCAGGCGTTAAATTTCCAGTTTATGCCTCTGATATCGGTTCCTCTGACAACAAAGGTCGGGCCCACATCCCTTGCCCAGGCGTCATCGGAATCTATTGGAAGTATCAGACACCTGTCCTCAAGGGCGCTGTCGGTTATGACTTCGTCCATAAGGTCTCTCACTTCATTTATGCGGGTCTTATCTGTAAGGATATAAAGATTTTCTCTTTTGATGATCTCATGGAAAATCCTGGAAAAAGATCTGATGGCTCCTGTACGGTCTTTCCCCCAGCTCCCCGGTCTCACAGGATATATCATGATTGTTCCATCGTGAGGTGCGAATTCCGCAGGCATATAGAAGCCATCTTTAGAAGGTGTAGAATCCTTTATAATCGCCAATTTTATTCTCCAATCACAGTCTTGATTTAAAGTCTTCGTAGCTAAAACTCTTTAAAACTTCCACATCGCCGTTTTTATGAAGTATGTCTATATCCGGAAGCGGCATTCCGTTAAAGGTATTATTCTTGACGATACTGTAAATAGCCATATCTTCAAAATAGAGCCTGTCGCCAATTTTTATCTCATTCTTAAAGCTGTATTCACCGATATTGTCCCCGGCAAGACAAGTCCTGGAGGACAGTCTGTAGGTATACTCATATACGTGAGGATTTCCTGAATCCTTAAGCGGTGGTCTGTAGGGCATCTCAATTACATCAGGCATATGGCAGGATGCGGAAGTATCCAGAATAAGCACCGGAAGCTCCTCAGTCTTAACAATATCCATTACCGTAGTCACAAGATATCCGGCCTCAAGAGCAATCGCCTCTCCGGGCTCTAAATAAACTTCGATATCATATTTTTCTTTGATGTCTTTGATGAATTTTATAAGGCCTTCTGTATCATAGTCATCTCTTGTAATGTGATGACCACCGCCAAGGTTGATCCACTTGATTCTCCTTGAGCTCTTTTCCTCTTCTGGCTGAGTTTCAGAACCGTCCTCGTTAAAAAAGCTGTTGCCTGAAACATTTATGTTATCATCCTTTTTCTTAGCATCCGGGAAAAATCTTCCAAATTTCTTCTCAACTACCCTGAAGGTCTCCATCAATGGATCAAGGTCCTGTTCACACAGGGTATGAAAATGAAGGCCGTCTACGCCTTCAGGAAGCTCTGCAGGCATATCACAGTTTCTTATACCAAGTCTTGAGCCCGCAGCGCAGGGATCGTATATCTCATGAACTTCCTGTGTGCTATGCTCGGGGTTAATTCTAAGCCCCACGGAGAGTCTGTTCTCTTTTACCGCCTTCTCCCATACAGGTCTGTGGTGCTCCAACTGATTTATCGAGTTAAAAACTATATGATCACATATATTGCATAACTCTTCCATCTCATCATCTTCAAAAGCAGGCTCGTACACGTGGTTCTCAAGCTTTCTGTTTCTGTTGCTCTCCGGGATGGCCACATCCTCTTTCCTTGGAGCATGTATCAGCTCTTCGTATGCTAGCTTAGCCTCATAAAGACCTGATGAAGTTGCACCAAATAAAAAGCCTCCGACAAGTGGATATGTCTGATATACAGAATAAGCTTTCTGAGCCAGCAGAATCTTGGCTCCGGATTCCCTCTGAACGCGGTCAAGGATCCTTAAGTTGTCTTCAAGGGCCTTCTCATCAATTACGTATGCGGGGGTTTTAATCTCAGATATTTTCATTTTGAACCTGCCTTATAATATGCTATTAAATTGTCACTGTGATTAATTATACCAAATTATAGCCTAATGGTATCACCAACCTCAGGAAGAATGATACTTCCTGCATATTCAGACTTAAGCTGTTCAGGTCTGAAGCTGTGTAGCGGCACAAGAATCCTTGGTTTAATGACATCCACAGTGTGTCTCAGATAATATGGCTCAGCATGGCCGCCCAGTCCGCACTTCTCCACATTAATGCCCACCGCTGCAAGCATAGCATAGAACTTGGCGTAGGATGGATCATAATCTCCAAGAGGCGCACCATCCATATGAAGATAAATAGAAATAACAGGTGCCAGATCTATGAGCTCGTAGCTGTCCTTATAGTCCTGCTGAAGAACATATGCCTTTGGATTCTCCATAAGGTCTTTTCTGGTAACCACAGGAAAATCTTTTACCTTAGGAGCTTTGCACGCTCCACCTTCAGGAAGATATACACTGAATCTGTCTTCTTTATAAAAAGCAGCAACATATTCTGCCTGAACCGGATCAAGCACCAGCTCTCTTCCGGCTTCCTTAATAACCCTTACAAAATTATGAATACGCTCAACATTGCGGTTATAGTTATTTATTACAATGAGTCCCTCTTCATTTTCAGCAAAAGCTTTCATCTTATCAAGAAGAGTCCACTCAGTATTTTCTCTAACTGGTCCCTCCAGGGACAAAACATCAATATCGTCAAAGCTGATGGTAACACCCTCGCTTATCATCAGATCGACGCCCTTACACTTTTCAGCATAGGCAGCGCTGATTTCCGGATGATATCCATGATATCTGTAGTCACCGGTATAGCAAATACTTCCATCATTAGTCTCTATCTTAAAGCCACAGGCTCCAATAACATCGTGGTCCACCTGAACACAGGTAACCTTAATATCTCCTACACAAAATGTCTCGTCATAATTAACGCCAATAACATTTTCGTGTTCCTTTACTTCCAACTCTCCCATTACTCCCATTTCATGGTAGAGTATTGCAGAATCTTTACTCATATATACAGGAACCTGCTGATCCAATGTTCCCAGTCCGCCCATATGGTCGATATGCATATGGGAAATAATGACAAATACTTCTTTATCGGTTTTTCCATACTCTTTTAAGCCAAGTTTACCGGCAGTAAAAGGGTCATATATTCCATCAATTCTGTTAAGAACTCCCAGACCCACATAGTCAAAGCCCTCAAGTCCCTTACGCAGTTTAACTTTGCTATCAAGAATATCTGCATTTGAAAAACCAAAGTCAAAAAGACAGATTGTGCTATCTGTCTCAACTGCTACTAAAGTTCCCCCAATTTCTTTTAAACCACTGTAAAATTTCAATTCTGTCATAAATATACCCCGCAAAAAGAAAAATCTTATGTGAAAAAATTGCGAGCAGAGAAGTCTGCGACCTCCCTACCCGCAAATTATATCTTAGCTATATTGAATTATAAAGATAATCAATACTGAGCGTTTACAGACTCAACCATCTTGTCAAGCCATGTCTGAGCATCTGCCTTATCAAATACAAGCTGCTCAAATGTTGAAGGAATTGCACTTCTGATATCATTTGAAGCATCGAATGTAGGTGAGAAGAAGAAGTCCTTAGACTGCTCGTAGCAAGCCTTAGCGCAGATGTTCTCATCCATGTAAGCCTTGTACTCAGCTGTCTCATAAGCTGACTGTCTGATTGGAAGGTATCCTGTTCCTACAGCCCACTTTGTAACAGCCTCTGTGCTTGTGATGTACTTGAGGTACTCCCAAGCTGCAAGCTGCTTGTTAGCATCCTGTGAGAACATAACGATGTTTGTACCAGCCATGTTAGCTGCCTTTGTTACGTTGCCAGGAATAGGAGCTACACCGAGTTCCCAACCCTCAGCCTTGATGTAAGAAACACCTGCTGAAGAACCAACATAAGAAGCGATCATCTGGTTGCTGATAACGTTTGAGAAGTATCCATCCTCACCTACAAGACGAGCATAGCCGTTGTTGTAAAGGTTTGAAAGGTATGTGAATGTCTCAAGACCCTTCTCATCGTTGAAAAGAGCGCCGTTAGCGTCAACGAATTTAGCGCCATCCTGAAGAAGAGAAGCCTCAACGAAACCTGTGATATCATCATAACCGATGAAAGCGATGTTCTTGGCGTCCATAACTGCCTTAGCGTCAGCCTCTACTTCAGCCCATGTTGTAGGAGCTGTAAGTCCGAGCTCATCAAACATAGTCTTGTTGTAGAAAAGAACATAAGTTGACTTGTTGTAAGGAACTGCGTGGATGAAACCAAACTCAGAAACCTCATCACGATAAGCAGGAATGATGTCATCCCAGTTATCGAAATCGCTTGCAACAAAGTCGTCAAGCTTTACAAGCTTGTCAACGTAAGGTGTAAGCCAGTTGTTGTAAGCCTGTGCAACATCTGGAAGTGCATCAGCTGCAGCACTTGCCTGAAGCTTTGTCTGAAGATCGCTGTATCCACCCTGGTTAACAAGAGTAACCTTGATGCCATACTCGTTTGAGTTATTGAACTCGTCTGTGATCTCTGTAAGAACTGACTCAAGGTTACCATTCATAGCGTGCCAGAATGTGATCTCTGTAGCCTCGATAGTCTTAGCCTCAGCTGCTGGAGCAGCCTCTTCTGTTGCAGCAGGAGTCTCTGCTGTCTCTGCAGGAGCCTCTGTAGCTGTCTCTGTTGTCTGCTGTGTCTCTGTGGCTGCTTCAGGAGCTGCGCTCTCTCCACAACCTGCAAGCATAGAAGCTGTCATAACCATTGCCAGTACACTTGCGCTGATTTTCTTGAAGTTCATAATAAAAATCCTCCCTAAAAAAATAACAACATGTTACATCTATCATAAAAGGCTGAGCCTAATATGAACAAAAAAACTCTCACCGAGCCCTTGATTATATCACAGGCTTATCCCTTAAGTCCACTTCGAGTTACACCCTCGATGATATATTTTCTAAGGAACAGGTAAATAATGATAATAGGCATTACCAGCATACAGGAAGCAGCCATAATAAGTTCTGTAGAAGATCCTGCCTCGGTCTGGAATCTTACAAGTCCGTTGGAAAGTACTCTCATCTCCTGTGAGTTGGTAACCAGCAATGGCCACAGGAATGCATTCCAGGAACTGATAATATTAAGAATAGCAATGGAGAAAATAGCCTGCTTATTCATTGGAACCATTATCTTGATCATGTATTTGAAGTCTGAACACTTATCTACCTTCGCAGCCAGATAAAGTGACTCCGGAACCTGCATAAAGAAACGAGTCAGAAGGTAGATATAGAATGCACTGGAGATCCATGGCACGATCATAGCCTTATATGAATCAATCCACTTCAAATTGATGATGGTCTCGTAGTTTGTGATGATAAGCATTTCGCCGGGGATCATAAGAGTTGCAAGGAACAGTGAAAATACTGTCTTCTTTCCCGGGAAGTTAAGTCTAGAAAAAGCGAATGCTGAAAGCACTGTAGTAACAAGAACACCACAGGTTGTGCACATTGTTACAATAAGTGTATTCAAAAAGTATCTTGCAAAAGGTGCTGCCTTCCACGCCTCTGCGTAATTGCCCCACTGAGGAACAGCAGGGAAAAGACTTGGAGGAATAGAAACAAGTTCCTGCGGTGTCTTAAGTGAAGATGAAATCATCCACACAAAAGGCAATATGGTAAATATAGAACCAAATATCAATATTGCATACTTCAGAATTGAAGCAATGATATTTACGATTTTTCTTTTCTGTGTCATGTCTGTTTCCTCTTTTTATTTCTTCTTCTTTTCACCGGTTACTCTCAGCTGAATCTGAGTCATAACAAGAATAATAAGGAACAATACTACTGAACCTGCAGCAGCAACACCGTACTTGTAGCTGTTGTAGAACTTATCATAAATGTAGTAAACGATTGTCATAGCTCTGTTTGCAGGACCTGCCTTGCCCTGGAACAGAGAGAATACCTCGTTGTAAACCTTAAACGCGCCGATCATACCGATAACGGATGAATAAACGATCATGGGCGCAAGCTGAGGTACTGTAATCTTTGTAAATACTCTGAGCTTTGGTGTTGAGTCAATTCTTGCCGCTCTGTACAGATCCTCAGGAATAGTCTGAAGTCCTGCAAGGAAAATAAGAATGTTAAAGGCCATACTCTTCCAAATAGCAAATATGATAAGAGCAGGCATAGCATACTGCGGCAAATTGAGCCACTGGACAGGGTCAATTCCCAGTAATCCGAGGAAATAGTTAATAAGTCCATAGTTACTGTTGAACATCCATCTCCAAACAATACCGATGGCGATTACGCTGGTAACATATGGAAGGAAATATACAGTCTGGAAAAATGCTTTTGTCTTGGTGCAGCTATTGATAAGAACTGCAATAATAAGTGACAAAATAATTGATACAGGAACAACACAAATTACATAAATACTGGTGTTTCTAAGTGATAATGCAAAATCAGGATCGGCAAACAATGCTTTATAGTTCTCGAAGCCGATGGATGAATACTTGTGGCTGATAATACTGTAATCACCAAGAAAACTCATAATGATGGCTCTAGCAAGCGGATAGATCGTGAAAGCCAGCATAATGATAATGGATGGAAGGAGGTATAGATATCCTTTAAAACTCTTTTTGTCCATTTAGCGCTCCCTTCTACTGATCAAAATCTACCGATAAGTTTTTCATCATTATCGAATACGAGAATGTGATTATCACGTACAGAAGCTCTGATAGTGCTGCCTTCATTAACCTGCATATATGAATGTACAAGCACTCTTACTACCTGCTGTCCAAGCTTGGAGAACAGAAGGAGGTCACGGCCTGTCATACGAAGATTGTCAATGTTGAAAGGAATTCCATTTTCATCAATATAGAATGACTCAGGTCTGATTCCTGCATGATAATGTCCATCAGCAAGAGGTGCGTTCTTTCTGAGAACAGCCTCACCTGAATAAATAGCGCCATCCTTAACATCAATTTCAATATTGTTGATCTCAGGAGTTCCAAGGAAGTTTGCAACAAAGGAGTTTGCAGGGTTGAGATACATGGTCTGAGGTACCTCGTACTGCTGGAGAACGCCTTCCTTCATAACCGCGATACGGTCAGAAATACTCATGGCTTCTTCCTGGTCATGTGTAACGAAAATAGTTGTGATCTTAACTTCCTGCTGGATACGTCTGATTTCTTCTCTTGTAGCAACACGAAGCTTGGCATCAAGGTTAGAAAGAGGCTCGTCAAGAAGAAGAACCTGTGGCTTTTTAACAAGGGCTCTGGCAATGGCTACACGCTGCTGCTGTCCACCTGAAAGCTCGCTTGGCTTTCTGTTCATGTACTGATCAATCTTTACGACCTTTGCGATCTCAAATGCTTCCTCTTTGGCCTGGGCCTTCTTCATGCCACGGTTGATCAAAGGGAATGTGATATTGTCCATGACTGTCATATGAGGATAAAGGGCGTAGTTCTGGAAAACCAGACCGATCTCACGATCCTCGGGAGCAATATTGGTAACATCCTTATCGCCGAAGAAAATCTTTCCCTCTGTAGGAGTTGTAAGTCCTGAGAGCATAAAAAGTGTTGTAGATTTTCCACAGCCGGATGGTCCAAGAAGACCTACCAGTTCGCCATCGTTGATCGTAAGATTCATATGATCAACTGCATTGAGACTGCCATATGTTTTCGTTAAGTTTTCAATCCTAATGTCCATTTTTACCTTCCTGCATCTCCTAAGCTAAACAAAATTCAATTTTCAGATTTTACAAGTAACCGTAATAATATTAACAGTTACAAAAACACTCTATACACAGAGAATTATACTATACTACAAAACATGATAAAATAACAACGAGAAATTTATTAAATTTTTTATTTATTTTTATACATTTTTAATAAAAATGAACCAAAAACGGAGCCAACTCAAAAGCTGACTCCGTCTAAAGTTTAACGAAATATTAAAAGTCCTCTTTATCTTTCATCCTTCCAATGGCATCCATTGCAAGAAGACTTCTCTCACACTCTGAAGCTGACAGAGATATCTGCCACGCCAAAGGACTTCCCTTCATATGTTCGGAAGCATATGACAATCCGTTGGTCCTCTCATCAAGGAATGGTCTATCAATCTGATTCGGATCACCCAAAAGAATAATCTTGGTGTCCTTACCAGCTCTGGTGATGATACCCTTCGCCTGATTAGGTGTCATGTTCTGGGCTTCATCGATTATCAGATAGGTCTTGAGGATTGAACGACCTCTGATAAAGTTCAGAGCTTCGCACTGAACGATTCCTCTCTCAAAGACTTCATCGGTCTTGCCCTGAAGTTCTTTTTCATCCTTGTAGCGCTCTTCCTCATTAGAATCAATGAGCTGCTCTAAGTTATCGATAATGGGACGCATGAGTGGAGAAATCTTTTCCTGCTCATCTCCCGGTAAAAAACCTATGTCATCATCAAACTGTGAATTTGGTCTGCACACCAGAATCCTTCTGTATTCTCCGGTGGGTCTGTTTATCATCTTCTCAAGTCCCACAGCCAGTGAATAGAATGTCTTGGCGGTTCCGGCCATTCCCTTTACAATTACCAAAGGAGCCACATCTGCAGGCTGCATCAGGGCTTCCTGAAGGAAATATTGACCTGCGTTTCTTGGCTTAACGCCATATGGCTGACTCTTTTCAAATTCAAGTTTTTTAATAAATTTGCCACAAACACGGCCCATCTGAGTCTTGTTGGTGGACTGATCGGCTCTGACTACAACGAATTCATTTTCGTACAGTTCAGGCTGATACTGCTTTCCGTTCTCGTCACAACAATATACCTTGTCTATCGGTATACCCTTTTTCTTGAAATCCTTAAAAATCTCTTCGGGAGCATACACATCGACACGGCCGCTGTACTGTTCCCCTTCTCCTGCTACCTGCTCAGTAGTGAAGTCCTCTGATTTAACTCCGAGAATCTGAGCCTTGATACGCATCAGAATGTCTTTTGTTACAAGAATAACCTGTTCCTTGCAGGTATCACTGAGACCCTTGCAAACTTTGAGGATACGGTTGTCACTCTTATATTCAGCCATATCCTTGGGGAGTTCGACATCTTTGAAGTTCTTCTCGATTCGAAGATATCCTCCATTGTCCAGTTCCACTCCCTTAACCAGATCGCCTGCCCCTCGAAGCTGTTCCAGAATCCTGATGGCTTCGCGAACATTGGCGCCCCTCTCGCCCTCATCCCTCTTGTGGGCGTCGAGTTCCTCCAAGACTACCAGCGGAAGAACGACCTCGTTATCATCAAAACACTTAAGAGCTATTGGTGCCTGAATCAAAACATTGGTGTCCAGTACATAGATCTTCTTCATGCGTAGATCCCCCTATATGTGTATGACTTTATAATTCATTATACCATATATAGTGGTCTTAGCAAAAAGAATTAATCTTTATTAATTGTTAGTTTTTTGCCTCTCTCCGATGAGCTTTTCCAGGGTTTCAAAAATAACCTCCGGCTCCAAAGGCTTCTTAAGATGGGCATTTAATCCGGCCTGGAGGCTTCTCTCCACGTCATCCTCAAAGGCGTTGGCAGTAAGAGCGATGATTGGAATCTGCTTTGAATCCTCTCTGTCCAGGGCTCTTATGGCCATGGTGGCTTCAAGGCCGTCCATTTCAGGCATACGCATATCCATAAGAATTGCATCGTAGAAGAAAGGCTCTGATTCGGAAAACATATCCAGTGCCACCTTGCCGTTCTCTGCTCTGGCGGCCTCAATCCCCTTCTGCTCAAGGATTTTCATAAGTATCCTGGCATTGATATCCATATCCTCAGCCACCAGGATTTTCCTGCCCTTAAGATCTATCTTTTCGGCTTCCGCAGCCTTATTATCCTGCGACTGGGCATGGGGCTCTTTTCCCTTGACAACCTCAAAGGTCAGTGTCACGTAGGTTTGGGTTCCCTGCCCCTTTTCACTCTCAACCCGGATCTTACCGTTCATCATATCCACAAGATTCTTGGTTATAGCCATTCCAAGGCCGGTGCTTCCGTATTTATTGATCTGGGACACATTTTCCTGAGAAAAAGAATCAAAAATTCTAGGCAGGAAGTCTTTATCCATGCCTATTCCGTTGTCCTTCATGGCAAAAAGAATTGTGGCCATGTTCTTGTAGGAGGCAACTCTCTTTATCTCGAAATCTACCCTTCCGCCTTCGTTGGTGTATTTAACGGAGTTACTGAGGATATTGATAAGTATTTCTCTGAGCCTCATGTCATCTCCGAGGTAAAACTCATCAAGGTCATCCTGATAATCGCAGCTGTATTCTATGTTTTTGTCGCTGCACTGCCCACCGATCATGGTGTTGATCACTTCCACCAGTTTTTTCAGCGAAAACTCTTCATTCTTGATGGTGAGCTTACCGGATTCAATGCGGGACATATCCAGAATGTCATTGATGATATCCAGAAGATGCTCTGCACTGCTTCCAATGCTCTCAAGATACTCCCTGGTCTGGGGAGAAATATCTTTTTCCTGAAGCGCAAGCCTGTCAAAGCCTATAATGGCATTCATGGGCGTTCTGATCTCATGGCTCATGTTGGACAAAAATCTGGTCTTGGCCTTGTTGGCTTCCTCTGCTATGCTGAGGGCATCCATAAGGGCCTGCCTCTGTTCCAGTGTGGTCTTGATTTCTTTGTCCACATCGGTAAAGCCTACGCCAACGGCGTGTATAAAGCCGTCATTCCTGTCTTCAGGCCTTCTGACTCCGGCCATTCTGAGCATTTCATAGGTCTCCTGTCCTGAGCGCCTCACCAGATATCTGTATGCAATAATGGGCTCATCCTTGAGATTTTCTCTGATTGCTTCAGTTGATATGAATTCAAGAAAGCCCTCTCTGTACTCATCAGTAACATATTTTTCCGCATATTCCCTGAAGGTTGAGAGATATTTGAACTTCTGTCCTTCTTTCAGGCCATCATAGATCTTGGAATGGGCGCTATAGCAGACACCTTCATCCTTGTCGATATCCACATAGTAAACGCTCCAATAATCTGCGGCCATGGCGTTGATCATTTCTCCGGCCTGGACGGAAGTTTTTTCAAGTTCTTCTCTTTGCTTGATCTTCCTGGTGTATTCCAGGATAATGACAGTTCCAATAAGAAAACTGCAGAATAGTCCGATTATAATGACCTGAATGTTTCTCCGGAGCTGCTCGTCATAGTAGGCTGCCGAAAAGTCCACAGCCACAACTCCAACCACCTCTCCCTTGCTGTTCAGTATCGGAGAATAGGCGCTGTAAAACCTTCCCCAGGAATCCTGATAAGGAACATCATCCACATCCGCCGTTCCCTTGGAAGCATTTATAAGCGCATCTGTGACCTTTACCTCCTGTCCGTACTCCGCCGCATCTGCAGGGGCCGGATCAATGGTAAAAGTAAATACATTGTTTTCATGGATATCGATACAATAAATGAACTCCAGATCGATATTAGACTGAAAATAAGCCAGCGTGTCAAAAATCTGCTGATACTCAGGACTGCCAATGCTGTCCTTTGTAATTTCCTGATAAATATCTCCATCTATCATATCAGCGGCGGTTTCAGTTATATCAAGAAGTCTTGAATCTATCTGCCTCTTCATGGCCTTGTTGGACTGCCTCACAAGTACAATGCCCAGCAGCAAAATAGCTGTGATAAGAAAAGCTGATATGGTCACAAGAGCTCTTGTCGTTTCACTTATTCCGGCTTTCTTTTGCGTCATAGTTTTTCCTCTGAAAATGCAATGAGCTTTTATATATTTTAATATATTTATTGACGAAAAAAAATAGGCGGTCCACAGGACCACCTACTTTGCTTTAAATCTCAGCCGCTCTCTTCAGCGCGTCGTCGATGTGTGGCTGGAAGTTCTCTCTTCCTACCAGATCAACGAAACCATCTTTTTCCATTGTATTCATAGGCTGCTCATTTACATGAGAAAATACCAGCTGAACATCGTTCTTTTTACATCTCTCGTAGAGCTGTTCCAGTGAATGCATGGCTGTTGCATCAATGGCAGGCACACCACGCATACGGATAACAAGAGCTCTTGTAAAGTCCTTGAAGCTGATCTCTGCGATCTGCTCTGCATCGCCGAAGAACATAGGACCGCTGATCTCGTAAACTCTAACATGCTTAGGAATGTTCTTAAGGCCGGGACCGTCAGGATCATCTTCAGGATCGTAGTACTTCCAGCCGCGAACTCTTGACTCTTCGCTCATTCTCTTCATGAAGAGGAGGCAGGCAAGAACCATACCCACTTCGATGGCTACAACAAGGTCAAATACTACAGTTAATACAAAAGTAGTAACAAGAACGATGATATCGCTCTTAGGTGCTGTCTTCAAAAGGTGAATGAAAGTCTTATACTGGCACATATTGTAAGCAACCATGAAAAGAATTGCTGCAATGGTAGGCATTGGAATAAGTGCTGCATAAGGCATAAGCACAACGAGAACAAGTACAAGGCAGATTGAATGGATCATACCTGCGATAGGAGTTCTTCCGCCGTTCTTGATGTTGGCTGCTGTACGGGCAATAGCACCTGTAGCAGGAATACCTCCAAAAAGAGCTGAACCGATATTACCTGCACCCTGAGCTACCAGTTCCATGTTGGATCTGTGCTTGGAATCAATCATACTGTCTGCTACAACGCAGGATAACAGGGATTCAATAGCAGCAAGTATTGCAATTGTAAAGCCATCTCCTGCCACTGATCTGATAGTGGCAAAATCAAATGTAGGAATATGAAGTGTAGGGAGCTGTCCCTTGATCTCATAGAGATCTCCGATAGTATTAACATTGAGACCAAGAAGCTTAACCATAAGAATTCCCACGATTACTGCAATAAGAGATCCTGGGATCTTCTTGCTGACCTTAGGCCATACTATCTGAATAGCAAGGCATACAAGACCTACAATAAGTGCCTGATAATTGAAGGTTCCGATATTCTTTGCAATGGCGGTAGCCTTCTCAGTTGTCTCAACTGTAACTGTTCCTGCGGGATAAGTAAGTCCCAGGAAGTCTTTTACCTGACCGATTGCGATTGTAACGGCAATACCGGCAGTAAATCCTGTTGTGATTGTATAAGGAATAAACTTGATGAGGGATCCCAGTTTGAGAACACCCATAATGATAAGAAGAATACCTGCAAAGATTGTTGCAAGCGCAAGGCCTTCCATTCCCTTATTTGCTACGATTCCTGCAACTATTGTAGCAAAAGCCGCTGTAGGTCCGGCAATCTGAACCCTACTGCCGCCCAGGAATGAAATGATAAATCCGGCAACAATGGCTGTATAAAGACCTTCCTCAGGTCCCACGCCTGAAGCAAGTGCCAGAGCAATTGAAAGGGGAAGTGCAATAATGGCCACAATAATTCCGGATACAAGATCCTGAGCGAACTGCTTGCCAGTGTAGCCCTTAAGCACCGTGAATAACATCGGTTTCAATTTTTCGTTTTCCATAATAATCTCCTCAAATCTGATAAAACAATAAATTACACTTGTTTTAAAAAAGCCAAAGCATATTATATGCTTATGATATTATGCGGTCAACATGTGGACAACACAAAAAAGTCTTTCATAAGATTGTTTTGAGTAATAAAATATCATTACATAAATTAAATTATGATATAAGTTAGGGGAGAAAAATATGTCTGCAATTTGGGGGTGCATCAATTTCGGTAAAACAAAGTGTCTTGTTGATTCCATGCAATCTGAGTATAAGCGCAAGTGCAAGCTGGACAGAATTACAGAAAAGCAATTCGGTAATGCTCTGTTTGGATCCGGCCTTCAGTTCATCAATGATATAGATGAAGCTGAAAACATGCCTTACGTTCTTAATAAAGACAACGAGATCATTACAAATGAAAGCCGCATAGAATCTGAAGGCGTCAGCATTCTTACCGCTGACTGCATTCTGGACAACAGAGAAAAGCTCATAGATGAGCTTGGAATTCCGGCCAATACCACTGATGGACAGGTCATTTGCCATGCCTTCAGAAAATGGGGTGAAACTTTCCCCTCTTATCTAAGAGGTATTTTTAGCGTTGCCATTTACAATATAAAAGAAGAATCCCTGTATCTGTGCACAGATCAATTTGCAAAACGCTGCCTATACTACCTTCGAAACAGCGAAACATGCATCTTTTCAACTCTCATTTCCCCTATAAAAGAAATAATGCCAAATCTTGAAAGAAATGAGCAGTTTTTCAGCGATTATCTGGTAGCTCCCTTTTTTATGCCAAGCATATCTGCTTATGATACTCCCTGGAAAGACATTATTCTGGTGGAGCCCGGTTCCTACATCAAAGCAGACAAAAATGGCCTGACCAGATCGCAGTACTATACTCCTCAAAAGATCAAACTCCCAAAGAAAATAAATGACATCAAGAAACTCTTTTTGGATATATACAATAACTCCGTAAAAGGCTGCATTAGAACAAATGGAAATGTTTCTATTTCCTTAAGCGGCGGTTTTGACTCTTCTTCTGTTGCTGCACTTGCCGCAGGATTACTCGACAGGCAGGATAAAAAGCTTTTTTCCTATACCTACACTCCATACTACAAAGAGATTTCAGGGACCTTTCAAAGAAATCAGGTCACTGATGAGACACAGCTTGTAGAATTATTGGCCAAAAAATATCCCAATATCTGCACTCATTTTCATGATGGCGACGGAAAAGATTTTATAGAAAGCATAGATAATCTGATTGATATATTAGAAATCCCTTATAAAGCTTACATTAACATGCCTTCATTGACCTATGCATACAATAAGTCAGCTGCCAACGGGTCCAAAATTATGCTGTGCGGGCAGAACGGTAATCTTACTGTTTCATATGGTAACGTTTATAATTCATTAAGCCATCTTCTAAGGCACCATAGATATATTGAATTTATGCGCTATTATTTGAAATTTGTAAAAGTCATCAATCAAAAGCCAAAAGAATTCTGGTCAACGGCTATAGACTACATAAAGAACAACAAAAGCGATGATAAGCCGATTTTAGAAGATAATCCAGAGACAAGAAATCCATTTGTTAATGAAGATATCTTTAATAATTATGATTTCCAACGACTTGCTTTGAACGTATTCATCACCAGAGGAAAGCTTATCCAATCAGAAGTTGATTACCATGAAGAAGTTTACACCAAATCCATTTTTTCATATATAGGTACCGTTGAGACAAAAATGGGGCTGAATACAGGAATAATTATCCGCGATCCTACATTATGCGTAGATATCATTAATTTCTGCTACTCACTTCCCTTTGAACTATTTAGCTATAATGGAGTACCAAGGCATCTTATCCGAGGATTTATGAGTGACTACCTTCCCAGGGAAATACTTTATCCCATTGACAAAGCCGGAATTCAAAACGCAGACTGGCTGATGCGCCTTGAAAACAGATCCGAAGAAGTATACTCACTATTAAATCATGAGTTATTAAGTGACTCTCTTGCAGTATATACAGATCAGGAGAAATTAAAAACTTTTATAGATGAAAAAAAGCCATTTGATGGCGATTACGCCTCAGAATATATGTTTATTTTCATTCTTTATTCTCTAAAAAAATATTTAAATGCAAATTAATTGTTACAAAACAGAAAGATTTGTATACAAGAAAAAGCGGTTGTTATATCATGATTTCATAAATAAAAACTTATTTTTTTAGAGGGAGAAAAACAAAATGAAGAAATGGAATAAGCCAGAATTAATGACTGCTGAGATTTCCAGCACTGAGCACGGATTTCCTAACTGCTACACTGATGGATGCTTTTTAGGAATTCCTACACACGGACCAGTTAATCCTAATCCGGATCCAGATCCAGTTGATCCTACTCCAGATCCAGATCCAGTTGATCCAGATCCAGGTACAGATCCATTAAGCTAATTGCTGAATCGAATTTAAAGGCGACTACTTCGGTAGCCGCCTTTTTTAAATCATCTTATACTGCTCTCACCTTATCTACAAGATTTTGGGCTGCTGCAAATTCACCCAGAACATAGTTCATCAAAAATGCCTTATCCTTTTCATCATATCTATAACACCTTAATCCAGTCCACCGGAGAGCTCTGCACCTACCATTCCGGAAACAGCATCAACTCTTCTCTTGATGGCATCTTCAATCAGCTCACGCAGTCTTTTCTGATATGCTTCATCGGAAGCAAGTCTGATCTTCTTTTGCCCCACCATCCAATACACGTTCTCTTACCTTTTTATGGTTCCATCAGCAAAAGTAAAAGTTAATGATGAACCGGGTTTAACACAGAAACTATTCTTATATTCCGTGGAAGTCATGTCTATGGCAAAAGCTCCCGTAGCCGTTTTATAAATCCAATCTTCATTTATCCCGGCATCAACATCTTTAACCGCTATGATTCCTCTGATATCCGTACTTTTATATTAAAAAAAGAATAAGTTCCTCATCAGAAATTGCTTTACCATCAGTAATTTCATGCTTTCTAAGCATTTCTTCGCGGTTATAGATGACAGCATCTATAGTGGAAAGTAAATTGCCCTGCTCAAGAACAACTTCGTTAACAGGAAGCTCATCATTTAATCTGTCTATATAGGCACCAAAAGAAGCATCTCCCAAAGCTTTCTTATGGCCTTTAAATCCATAGTTTCTATTCCAATGGGCCAGATTGTTCATATCAAGTTCTGATAAACAGCCTGCAGGCCCTTTATTCTGAAAAAAACCGTATATACCGCTCATAGTCACCTCTATGATTTTTTTACAATAATAATATGAAAAAGCATGTTGCTTGCAACATGCTCGCGCCGAGCGCGGTTGCATTTATGCAACAAATACCATACGCGCGATGTGCAGATCACTTGGCGAGGTTTTTTCGAGCCTAGTGAAATGTCATACACAGTAGTGCGCATCCATAGCGGAGCGTTTTTTATATGTTAGGAAATCCGGAGAAATTTCCTAACATATAAAAAAGCCGGGCTTATTCCCGGCTTTAATCAATTCATATATTTACTTAAATGTTTCATTATACACATCCCACAGGCTGTCAGTGGTTACTTCTTCTGACTCTTTAAGGGATATCTTTGACCAGAGTTCCTGGTTCAGTTCCTTGGTAAGGGTAGCTACAAAACTGTCATACTGCTGACCAAAAACCTCTCTCTTACGCTGTTCAACTATTCTGACCTTGTTGGCCTCGGTCTCTTCGCGGTTGAAAGTACTGATACATTTGATCAGCACATAGCCGTCGCTGACTTCTACCACGTCGCTTACATCATCTGTTCCAAGGTTAAAAGCCGCATCCTCAAAGGCCTTTTCCATTTCACCTTTACCAAAGGACAAAGTGCTTTCATCTGCCTCGTTGTATCTGGAAAGCAGCTCCTCAAAGCTTGTGCCCTCTATGAGCTGAGCCTTGACGCTCTTGGCTTTGTAGTATGCAATTTCCTTCTCTGAGTCGGACACTGGAACCTTTTCTCCACTGGCATCAAGCTTGTAGGTCTTGATGAAGATCTGCTCGATGGTTATGGTTCTGGCTTCGTCATCACTGATCTCAGGATTGATATCCCTTATGATGTAATCGTAGAGTTTCTCAGCCAATGCGTATTCAGAATATATCTGAACTATCGTCTCAAGGGTCACGCCTTTCATGGCTTCGATATCACTCTCAGATAGAGAATCAAAGTATTTGGAAGCAGCCGTTTCAGCCAGTTCAATCTCCTTTTCATCAAGTTCCATGCCCATTTCCTGAGCCAGAAGATTCATGGCCTTTATCTGAGCAAGCTTGGCTAAAACTGAATTCTTAAGCTTCTCCTCAACTGTGCCCTCTGCTGTTTCGTAGCTCCATAGCTCTGCGCCAAAGGATTTCTCGTAGCCATTCTGAGTGTTTACCAGATATACCATAAGCTCCTGGAGACTACAGACGCTCTCTTCTATTCTGAAAACCTCGTCATTGCTAAAGCCCGTGGTAAAAACCACCTTGTAGGTGTCTGCAGGTAAAGAACAGCCCGTGAGAAAAAGAACAGGGATCAAAAGTAAAACAGCACAATGCTTTATTAATTTGTTCTTCAAAAACACATGTCTTTCCATTATGTAATTATGCTTCCAGTGTCTTTATGATGCTGCGTGCAACGTGAAGTCCGTTGGCGCTAGCCTGCTGAAGGCCTCTTGTAACACCTGCGCCGTCGCCGATGGCACGAAGGCCCTTAATGCTGGTTTCAAAATCCTTATTAACAATAACCTTATTGGAATAGAACTTAACCTCAACACCATATAAAAGTGTCTCATCTGAAGCAATACCTGGTGTAACCTTGTCCAGAGCCTGAATCATCTCGTCAAGATCCACCATGATTCTGTGAGGGAATACCAGTGAAAGATCTCCGGGAACTGCATCCTTAAGTGTAGGAATCAGGTTATTCCTGCAAAGTCTCTCCTCTGTAGTTCTTCTGCCACGTCTGAAATCACCATAGGTCTGAACCAGGATCTTGCCACCGCAGAGCATGTTTGAAAGCTCAGCGATCTTCTTACCATATTCAATAGGTGTCTTGAAAGGCTTTGTGAAGTTCTTTGATACCAAAAGAGCAAAGTTTGTATTGTTGGTCTTAAACTCTTTGCCCTTATATGCGTGGCCATTTACCACAGCAAGACCATTCTCATAGTACTCTGTAGCAACCTCACCTGAAGGATTTGTACAGAAAGTACGTACCTTGTCATCAAAAGTAGGTGTGTGATAGATGAGCTTGGCCTCGTAAAGGTTCTCATTGAGGAACTGCATTACCTCATCTCTGACCTCAACTCTTACGCCCACATCAACAGTACCGGGCTTGGTCTCAATACCGATTTCCTCGCACTTATCCTTGAACCAGTCTGCGCCCTCACGTCCTACTGCGCTGACGATTTCTCTTGCCAGATAAGTCTCGTCCTTGTCTGTCTTAACACCCTTGGCAACACCGTCCTCAACGATGATATCAGTTACCATAGTGTTAAACTGAATTTCTACGCCCTGATCAAGAATGTGCTGCTGAAGCTTGGAATAAATCTTGTAGCCCTCTTCTGTTCCAAGGTGTCTGATGGGACACTCAACCAGCTTCAGGTTAGCGTTGATGGCCTTTCTGCGGATCTCTCTGATCTCCACTTCCTTGTCAACGCCATAGACACTCTTGTCCGCACCAAACTCAAGATAGATTTCATCGGACTCATGGATGAGCTTCGTGGCCTCATCATATCCCAGAATCTCAGGAAGATTGCCACCTACATCCGGTGAAAGAGAAAGCTTACCATCTGAGAAAGCTCCTGCTCCCGCAAATCCTGTTGTAATAGAACATGGCTTACAGCCTGCACAGGTCTTGGTAACACGCTTAGGGCAATTTCTCTTTTCTATAGAACGACCTTTTTCTATCATAAGAACCTTAAGCTCAGGCTTTTTCTTCATAAGCTCATAAGCACAGAAAATACCACCGGGGCCGGCTCCGATAATGATCACATCAAATTCTTTTGACATATAATACCTCCAAAAACTAATAAATCAAGCATGTTATTATATCATTTTTGCACAATTATTGGTAGTATTAAGCTAAATCACTTTACATTCTCTACAATATCATTTATATTTATTGGAAACGTTACCGATAATCATTTATTTCTATATATGGATAAGGAGATTACTATGCCAGCCTGGTTAAAAGACGCAGTATTTTATGAAATCTACCCACAGTCCTTCAAGGACACTAACAATGATGGAATCGGAGACATCAACGGAATCATTGAAAAGCTCGATTATATCAAGGAGCTTGGATGTAATGCCCTCTGGATCAATCCCTGCTATGACTCTCCTTTCAAGGATGCGGGTTACGACGTAAGAGATTATAAAAAGGTTGCTCCCCGCTACGGAACTAACAGCGACCTGTACAGGCTTTTCGGAGAGGCACATAACCGCGGAATCCGCGTACTTCTTGACCTGGTGCCGGGCCACACCTCAGAGGAACATGAATGGTTCCTGGAGAGTAAAAAAGCTGAGAAAAATGAATACTCTGACAGATACGTATGGACCAACGGTGCCTTCTGCGGTATCGGCGGACACCCCTACATCGGCGGAGAAGCCGACAGAGATGGCTGCTATATGCTGAACTTCTTCAAGTGCCAGCCCGCTCTCAACTACGGCTTCCTTAACAGAACCGCCGACTGGCAGTTCGCTCCGGACCACCCTGCCTGCATTGCCACAAGAGAAGCTCTGAAGGACATTATGCGCTTCTGGCTTGACCACGGCTGCGACGGTTTCCGTGTAGATATGGCTGACAGCCTGGTAAAAGAAGATGATGAGAACAAATCTGCCACAGGTAAGATTTGGAAGAACATCAGAGAAATGATGGATTCAGATTACCCTGAAGCAGCCCTGGTTTCTGAGTGGAGCAATCCTCATCAGTCCCTTAAATACGGCTTCCACGCTGACTTCTATCTTGACCACGTTGGAAACGGCTACAATACTCTTATCCGCGACAATGAATCAGAAGGCGGCGATCACAGCTTTTTCAAAAAAGATGGAAATGGCGATATCATGCGTTTCCTTCTGGATTACCTTCCAAAGTACGACGCCACCAAGGATGATGGCTTCATAAGCTTCATCACCTGTAACCACGATACACCAAGAGCAAGAAGAACTCTTGGATACGACGAGCTTAAGGTCGCTTACGCCACATTCCTTACTCTTCCCGGAGTTCCTTTTATCTACTACGGCGACGAAATTGGAATGAGATACTTGGAGATTCCTACCAAGGAAGGCGGCTTTGCAAGAACAGGTTCAAGAACACCAATGCAGTGGGATAACAGCAAGAACTACGGTTTCTCAGATGCCAACCCAGATGTACTCTATCTTCCACAGGATAATGCAGCTGACGCTCCAACAGTTGAAGCTCAGAAAAATGACCCTGCTTCTCTCTACAACGAGCTCAAAGCTGTCATCTCCTTAAGACATGAGTATCAGGACTTAAACGCTGACGCCTCCTTTGAAGTCATTTATGCGGAAAAAGAGCAGTTCCCCTTTGTCTACAGAAGAGGCAATCTTCTTGTTGCAGTTAATCCTTCAAACACAAAAGCTTCTGCTTCACTTAAAGGCGAAGCCTTCATAAAAGAAAATGATGAATCCAAGACACACTCTGCCCTTGAACTTATCCACTCCATCGGCAGTGCTTCTTTCTCCGGAACCACACTGGTTATGGAGCCTTCATCCTTCGCAGTTTACAAATTAGTCTGATCAGGACAAAAAAATATAGCGCAGTCCCTATAAAAAGGAACTGCGCTTTTTAATTATGCCTTAGGCTTCTCGTAATAGAAGGAGTTCTTTCTTACGAAACCAATGTCCTTGTAATTGACGATCTGCTCTGTACTTCCGATAAAGAGGATTCCGCCGGGTGCCAGGGTCTGGAAATACTTTCTGAAAATGTCATCCTTAGCTTCCTCTGT
>JAEEGF011573349.1_pt1 | contig 33202 bp, 29 predicted proteins | sample 9134171 | NCBI WGS metagenome assembly JAEEGF01 (sample SAMN16246542, study PRJNA631951) | gut metagenome | biome: gut microbiome; feature: rumen; material: AP-attached | host: Bos | place: Iran: Karaj | collected 2018-10
GCCGGTGGCTGCCTCGATCCTGGCGGTCAGGGCGTCCTGGCTGCTGCGCAGGCTCCTCCGGTAGGAAACCGCCTCGGCGTTTTCGGCGACGCGATCCGTGCTGTAGCCTGCGTCGAGGGTGGAGGCCCGGTCAAGCTCGATCGTCACGCGGACGAGCTCATCCGGGGCGTGTTCTTCCGGATCCGTCTGCACTTCGGGAACGTGTGCTTCGGCGGCCTTGTCTGTTTGTGGGCTCGCATACGCGGGAGCCGCAACAGAAAAAACCGTCGTCAGCGTCAGCAGCAGACAGATCAGCCGTAGGTGCGCTTTGCGGTTCATCATAATGCTTTCTCCTTGTGTGTTTGTCGTCCGGACGGCGCTCGACGCGCCGGGCCGGCTTGGCCCTTATTATGGCATAATTCCGCAAGAAAATCAATATCAAGATCGGATTTCTGCAGCTTCTGCTGCCGCCCGGATCAGAATAAACGGAACCGGACCCCGGCGCTGGTTTTTTCAGCGCCGGGGTCCGGCAATGCGTCTGCCGCGATCATCCGAGGCGTCTGCCGCAGATGAAACGGGAGGAATAATAGGTCTCGCTGAGGCTGGAGATCACAACGCCGACGCGGGAGTTGGCGGCGTGGATGAACTGACCGTTGCCGATGTACATGCCCGCGTGGGTGGCGCGGACGGAGGAGGTGTAGGTACGCTCGAACAGGACGATGTCGCCGGGCTTGAGATCGGCGCGGCTGACGTAGGTGCCGTAGCTGAGCTGATCGTTGGCGGAGCGTCCGATCCGGATGCCGAAGTGCTTGGCGACGTACCAGGTCAGACCGGAGCAGTCAAAGCCGGTGGAGGGGTCCTTGCCGCCCCAAACGTAGCGGTAGCCCAGGAAGTTCTTCGCGTAGGCGACCATCTGCTCGCCCAGGGTAGAAGCGGCGGCGGAGCTGCTGGAGGAGCTGCTCGAAGAAGCGCTGCTCGAAGAAGCGCTGCTGCTCGAAGAAGCGCTGCTGCTCGCGGAGGAGCTGCTGCTCGCGGAAGTGCTGCTGCTTGCAGCGGTCGTGCTGGTCTTGGCGGAGGTGCTCGCCTCATGGTAAGTGTTGCCGGGGCTGCCGTAGTTGTCGTAGGGCTTCTCCAGCAGGGTCAGAAGGTCGCTGCGAACGTAGCCGGTCTGGCCCTCGTAGGTGACCTTATACCACTCGCAGTTGAAGCCGATGATGAAGCAGACGTCACCCTTCGGCGCCTGATCCACGATGGCGGTATCGGTGCCGGGACCCTTGCGGATGTTGGTGACGGCGTCAAAGCTGGCATAGCCGAGGCGGACGTTCTTCCGCTCGCGGAGATCGAGGTAGTCCTTGTGCATATAACCGATCTCCAGATTGCAGTTGACCAGATACCAGTCGTCAACTTCCCGGATGATCACAACGGCGTCGCCGTAATAGGCCTTGCCGATCACTTCGCTGTCGGTGTTGGGCTTCGCCCGCAGACGCAGGCAAGAGGTGGTAACGATGCCGATTCCGGTTTTCAGCTCCGTTGCCATGGCGGGGATCGCAATGCCGGCCAGGATGGAAAGGGCCAGGATCAAACAGAGCATTCCCTTGCAGATTCGTTTCATAAGTACCCTCGCTTTCAGAATTACTTGGAAGACAGAGCGCGGTCGAGCCAAACGGCGCCGACGTCAAGCGCGGTGTAGAAGCCTTCCTTCTCGGTTTTCTTTACGATCCGGTCTCTGGGACGGGCGGTCTGGTCGGTCAGCTGGAGCTGAACGGAGACCTTCGTCGCGAGCTTGAGATCGCTGAAATCCTTCGACTCGAGAACCTGGAGGATTACGATGTGCGAATCCGCCATGGAGCCGTAATAACAAATGTTGTCCTTGCGCATCAAGGGATGGCCCTTGTACATGAGACCCTCTTGGTCAGCCATAAGAGCACCTCCTAACTTAATGTAACCAAATTGTAACTCATTGTGATGGATTTGTCAAGTATTAAGTTTCGAAAATGACAATTTCTTGCCGGATTCTTAACAAAAGAACACAATTTGGTCCGAATGCCGGGGATAATCAGGCTTCTGAAAGCGAGGATAAATATGAAATTGTTACAGGGAAGGGCAAGCTCTGCCCCTTCCGGACAAATCGGGGCCGGCCCTTGCGAGCCAGCCCCGATTGGCCCCCGACGAAGCGGGAACGCTCAGTCGAACAGATAGTGGCGCACGATCTCCTGCAGGACGTCGTCGCGGTCCAGACGGCAGATCATGGCGCGGGCGTTGTTGTGGTTGGTAATGTAGGTCGGGTCCTCGGAAAGGAGATAGCCCACGATCTGATTGATGGGGTTATAACCCTTCTCGGTCAGAGAGGTGTAGACGGACGTCAGAATCCGCTTCATTTCCTCGTGATCCTCTGAGGGGACCCTGTACTTGATGGTATGATCTTCCATTGGGAGAACCTCCTTTCGGGGCGGATCGCCCCGCAGCACATTACCGTCATTTTAGCCGATTTCACCGTGATTGTAAAGGGGAATCCGGTAAATTTTTCAAAATATTTTTATTTTTCCTTCCGGACGAAGAAGAAACCGAAGGTGTTTGGCCCGCAGTGGGTGGAGATCGCGGCGGAGGCCGGGGTTTCGATCAGCTGCTTGCAGCCGGTCTTCTCCCGGACGTAGGCCAGCAGCTCCTCCAGGAACTCGGGATTCTGAATGGTGTGGTTCACGTAAACCAGATCGGTCTCCAGCTCGGGCAGCCTGGAGAGGCGGTCGTCGATGTAGTCGTAGACGCATTTGTTGTAGGGGCCGCGGAACTTCTTGCCGACGTGCATCCCGCCGTCCTCGATCACGATTTCCGGACGCAGGCGCAGGATGTTCGCGCCCAGGGCCGCCACGGTGGAGCAGCGCCCGCCCTTGTGCAGGAATTCCAGGGTTTCGATGATGAAGCTGCCCTCGATCCGCTCGCGGTAGGCCTCCAGATGGGCCGTCAGGGCGGCGGGGTCTTCGATGCCGCAGCGGATGGCCTCCAGGATGATCATGGAGCTGCCGCCGGCCAGGTTCTTGGTGTCCAGGACCCAGACGTTTCCGACGGCCTGGGCTGCGACGCAGGCGTTCTGGTAGCAGCTTGAGATGCCGGAGCTCTTGGCGAAGTGGACGATCGGCAGGCCCTCCGAAGCCAGCGAGCGGAACCATTTTTCATAGTCGTCGGGATTGGCGGCGCTGGTCTGGGCCAGCTTGCCGGTGCGTTTGACGAAGCCGAGCAGGTCCTCCTGCGTGACGTCGGGCCAGTCGGGCAGGGTCTCGTCGCCCATGGTGACGTAGCTGGGGATGATGCGCAGATCGAGCTCGCGGATCATGTCAGCCGGCATATCCAGCGTGCTGTCGGCGGATAAGATGATCGTTTTCATAACTAAACTCCTCGTGATGGTTTTGCTCAGCGGCGGATTGCCCCAAGCTCGCGGTCCAGAGCCGCGAGGATCTTTTCCATGGCGGGCTCAATGTCGCTGTCGGTCAGGGTGCGTTCGTCGGCGCGGAAGACGAGCGAGAAGGCGACGCTCTTCTTGCCGGGCACGATGCCAACGCCGCGGTAGATGTCGAACAGGGAGACGGAGCGCAGCAGCTTCCCGCCGGCCCGTGCGATGCAGGTTTCCAGAGCGCCGACGGTAACCTTTTCGTCGCAGACCACGGCCAGGTCGCGGCTGGTAGCCGGGAACTTGGGCAGGGGCTTGAAGGTCTTGTCGCCGTCCAGCACGGTCAGCAGCTCGGTGAAGTCCAGCTCCGCCGCGTAGACCGCGCCGTCGATCTCATAGGCGGCGGAGACCAGCGGATGAACCTGACCGAACAGACCGATCCGCTTGCCGTCCACCAGCACGGCGGCGCAGCGGCCGGGGTGCCAGCTCGGATCGTCGGTCACGGCCTCGAAGCTGGGCTGCCGGGCGTTGATCGCCTTGAGAATGGCCTCGATCGCACCCTTGAGCGTGAAGAAGTCGCCTTCGCCGTAGCCGCCCAGCATCAGATGCTTGGGCTCGCAGGGCAGCTCCTCGCCCGCCACGGGGAAGTAGACCTTCGCAATTTCATAGAGCTTGGCGCTCTTGTTGTGGTGGGCGGCGTTGCGGGCCAGAATGTCCAGCATCGAGGGCAGGGCCGTCGTGCGCATCACGGAGGTATCCTCGCCCAGGGGGTTCAGAATGCGGAGCTGATTGCGGCGCGGGTCGTCTGCGGGAACGCGGATCTTGTCCAGCCCCGTCGGGGAGACGAAGGAGTAGGTGATGATCTCGCTGTAGCCCATGGCGCGGGCGGCAGCTCCGGCCAGATTCTCGAGCCGCTGGGCCTCGGAATAGCCGCCGCGGGTGGTCTCGCCGCGCATCAGGGTGGTGGGGATGTCGTTGTAGCCGTAGAAGCGGGCGACCTCCTCGGCCACGTCCGCAGTCCGGCGAAGGTCGGGCCGCCAGGAGGGGACCTGAATCATGCCGTCCGCGACCTCGATCTGCTCGCGGCGCAGATATTCGATCATTTGCGCCTCGGAGATGTCGGTGCCGAGCAGACGGTTGATCTTTTCCGGCTCCAGGGGAAGGACGACGGGCTCGGGGATCTCATTGAGAATGTCGATCACGCCGTCTACGACCTCGCCCGCGCCGAGCAGCTCAACCAGCTCGCAGGCGCGGTTGACCGCAGGAAGGGTCAGCATCGGGTCGATGTTCTTTTCATATTTGGAGGAAGCGTCCGTGCGCATGCCCAGAGCAAGGGCCGTCTTGCGGATGGAGGTGCCGTCAAAGTTGGCGGACTCAAACACGACGTCCGTGGTGTCGGCAACGATCTCGGAGTTCTCGCCGCCCATGACGCCGGCCAGACCCACGGGGCGGGTCTCGTCGGCAATGACCAGCATTTCGGGCTTCAGGCGGCGCTCCACGCCGTCGAGGGTGGTCAGACTGCGATCCTCACCCGCGCGCCGGACGATGATCTTCCCGCCCTTGACGTAGCGGTAGTCAAAGGCGTGCATCGGCTGACCGTACTCCACCATCACGTAGTTCGTGATATCGACGATGTTGTTGATGGGCCGGATGCCCGCTGCGCGCAGGCGCTGGCGCATCCACTTGGGCGAGGGGGCGACCTTGACGTTCCGGATCATGCGGGCGGAGTAGCGTCTGCACAGATCGGGGTCCGGGGTCTCCACGTCCAGCAGCTCGGTCAGCACGCCCGGGCCGCCGCCTTTGACCACGGGCTCGTGGAGGCGGAGCGGGACGTTGAAGGCCGCTGCGGTCTCGCGGGCCAGACCGATCAGGGAATAGCAGTCGGGACGGTTGTTCGTGATCTCAAACTCAACCACGGAATCGTTCGTTCCCATGACCTCGTTGATGTCCTGCCCGACCTCGGCGCCCTCGTCGTTGAGGATCCAGATGCCGTCGTCGCAGGCGTCGGGGAAGTCGTTCTTGGTCAGACCAAGCTCCTGAATGGAGCAGAGCATGCCGTTGGAGGCCACGCCCCGGAGCTTGCCCTTTGTGATGTGCGTGCCGCCTGCCAGCCAGGAGTTGTGCAGGGCGGCGGGAACCAGGTCGCCCTGGCGGACGTTCTGCGCCCCGGTGACGATCTGGACGGGCTCAGCCTCGCCCACGTCGATCTGGCAGACCCACATATGGTCGGAGTTCTCGTGCCGGACGATGGAGAGGACCCGACCGACCTTGACGTTGCGGATGGTCTCGTCCAGACGGGCGGTGGTTTCCACCTTCTGCCCGGCGATGGTCATGATCTCATCATATTCACGATCCGTGGCCTCAATGTCCACGAATTCCTTGAGCCAATTTCTGGAAATGTTCATTCTCTGTTTCCTCCCTTGTCAGAACTGTTCGAGGAACCGCACGTCGTTCTCGAAGATGAGCCGCAGATCGGAGATCTGGAAGCGGCGCATTGCCATACGCTCCAGACCGATGCCGAAGGCGAAGCCGGAATAGACGTCCGGGTCGATGCCGCAGCCCTCCAGAACCTTCGGGTGAACCATGCCCGCGCCGAGCAGCTCGATCCAGCCCTCGCCCTTGCAGGTGGGGCAGCCGGCGCCGTGGCACTTGAAGCACTGCACGTCCAGCTCGCAGCTCGGCTCGGTGAAGGGGAAGTGGTGGGGACGGAAGCGAACCACGCAATCCTCGCCGTAGAGGGCCTTCACAAAGGCCTCAAGCGTGCCCTTCAGATCCGCCATCGTGATGCCCTTGTCGATGACCAGACCCTCGATCTGATGGAACATCGGGGAGTGCGTGGCGTCCACCTCGTCCTTGCGGAAGACGCGGCCCGGAGCCAGGATGCGGATGGGCGGCTTGCCGATGGCCTCCATTGCGCGGATCTGCATCGGGGAGGTCTGGGTGCGCAGCAGGACGGAGCTGTCCTCCTTCAGATAGAAGGTGTCCGACCAGTCGCGGGCGGGGTGGCCTTCCTCGGTATTCAGCTTGGTGAAGTTGTACTCCGCCAGCTCGACCTCCGGGCCTTCCAGAATCCGGAAACCCATGCCGATCGCGGCCTCCTTGACCTCGTCCAGGGCGATGTTCATCGGGTGCCGGTGTCCGAGGGTCGGCGCGGTCCCGGGCACGGTGACGTCCACTGCCTCAGCCTCCAGACGGGCCTCCAGGGCGGCGGCGGCAAGCTCCTTTTTGCGCTGCTCCAGCGCTTCCTCGATGCCGGCGCGGACGGAGTTGGCAAGCTGGCCCATGACGGGGCGCTCCTCGGCGGAGAGCTTGCCCATGGTTTTCAGGACGGCGGTGAGCTCGCCCTTCTTGCCCAGGATCTTGATGCGCAGCGACTCCAGATCGGCGGATTCTTTTGCCTGCGCAAGGGCCTCCAGCGCGGAGACCCGGATGCGTTCGAGTTGTTCTTTCATATGTTGATCTGCTCCTTCGAGTGAATGATAAACAAAAAAACGGCCCTTCTCCCCACGTTCGGGGACGAAAGACCATGCTTCCGCGGTACCACCCGCGATTCGCCGGAGACCCGGCGCGCTTGATCGCCTTAACGCGGCGCATACGGCGGATCCTACGCAGAAGCCGGACGGCTTCGTTCAGACCAGCGGCTCCCGGGAGAAGGCCCGCACGGTTTCCGGCGGATGCTCGCACCGACCGCATCCTCTCTTGCGCCGGAGGAAACCGGGGACAGCCCGATCCTCGCCTGTACCGCCGGGCAAGCCCGGCAATTTACGTCGGAAGCAGTATATCACAGCCGGGCGGGAATTGCAAGTGAAAAAACCGTTTTTTCGGAAAAAAACGGAGCAAGCCGGGCCGCCGCGCCGACAGAACGGCGCGGCGGCCCGGCGGGGCCTTACCGGTCAAGAAGGGGGAAGTCCGCCGGCAGATTCCGGCAGTGCGCCTCGGGGACGGTCTCCTTCAGGCGGTTGATGATCCGGTCCGCCCAGTGCTTTTCAAAGAACTCGCAGCGCAGATAGTCCACGCCGTTATAGTTCGTGTCGTCGAATTCCAGCGCCTGCGCCGGGCAGCCGCCCTGGCACCAGCGGTGATAGGGGCAGGCCATGCACTTCGGATTTGCCCGCTGATGGTCCGCGATCGAGGTACCGACCAGCTCCGCCAGACGGGAATGCTCCAGCGCGTCGCGCAGGTGCATCTTCGTCAGATCGGCGAAGTTCTCCTGCATTCCGTTCATGCCCGCGATGGCAATGCAGGGGGTCAGCTTTCCGTCGCCGTTGAGCAGGAAAGCGTGATAGGTGGAGCTGCATACCGTGTGGGTATTGAAGTCGCAGGGAGGCTTGATCGGAAGCAGATCGTATTCATAGCTGCCGGGGTAGAGCTCTGCGATCCGGTTCAGGGTGACCTTGATGTGCTTGCCGTCGGCATAGTAACAGGGCAGATAGTCCAGATAGGCCTGGAAGATCTCGGCCGGCGAGAGGGTCAGACCCTCGCCGTTTTTCAGCCATTCGCCCACTTCCAGCATCCGGTTGATGATGGCCAGCGACGCGCCGACGTCGGCCAGACGGTTGATCGTCTCGCGCAGGACGCCCACGTTTTTCCGGTGGAGGGTCATGGCGCTGGAGGTGGTGAAGCCGCGGCGGGCCAGCAGCTCGAATTTTCCCATCAGTTGTTTTTCCGCGCCGGGGATGCCGCGCAGCCAGTCGTGCCAGCCCACGCCGTCAAAGCTCATGGCAAAGATCGGCCGAACGCCGCGATCCTCCAGGGCGTCCAGCAGACGATCGTTGACCAGGGAGCCGTTCGTGGCGATCTGCGTGACCGTGATGTCATGCTTGCACAGCTCGTCCACGAGGGTCAGGAAATCCTCGCGTACCAGCGGCTCGCCGCCGGTGAGCGTGACCGCGTGGATTCCGACCTCAGCCATCTCGCGGATGATGCGCAGACATTCAGCCGTGGGCAGCTCGCCGAAGCGGGCGTCCGGCGCGGAGAGGAAGCAGTGGCGGCAGCGGTAGTTGCACCGCCCCGTGATGCTCCACTTGCCCAGCCCGATCAGATGGTTGGGATAGGACCGATACTGCTTTGCCTTCGCCCCGCGCGCACAGCGGGTGATCCAGCCGCGCCGCTCCAAGGCCAGGGCCTCGTCGCGGACGGCCTGGGGCAGCATCGGCAGGTTGAAGTTGACAGCCGCGTTTGCCATGTCCAAAACGGCCTGACGAATCCCGCTGACCGGGTGGAACTTCATCGGAAACAGTTCGATCACGGCGTGAGGATAGTCCGTCCAGCCGCCGTAGTAGATTCCGTCCGCCTGACGGTAGTACAGAGCGTCTGCCTGCAGAGATTCCGCAGTCTCGGAGGCGAGAGCCAGAAGCGCAAGATCCATAGGATTCTCCTTTGCCCGCCCGAATCGAATGGGCGGTGTCCGTTATAATCGTATCAAAACCGGGACTTGCCCGGGAAAACACATAGAAAGGGCCTGGGAGGACCCCAGGCCCAGGGGGATCATGGACTCATTAGCCGATGAAGCCGGTATCGGTGCCGCAGTTGAAGGTGGTGGTGGGCTCTTCGGGAGCGGGCTCATCGCCGGGGTTGGAAGCGGTGCAGATATCCTTCATGTCGAACTTCACGAGGTTCAGGATGGGCTTCTCAAACATTGTGGTTGAACTCCTTTCTTTTGTGATCCGCGCGGGGTAAGCCGACGCGGTGAGCAGAGGGCATGCTATCCCATATCTACTCCAGCTTATTATAGCGACCTTCTGCTGAAAAGGCAAGTGAAGTTTGTGAATCTTTTGTGATGATTCATATTAAGTACATCGATCCATACGGAAGCGAAGCGGCCGCGCTTGGAGAAAAATTTCGTTCTTTCCGGGCCCTGGCGCGCCTATACTGCATCATGGAGGGCGTGCGCTGCCGATCCTCCGTGATGCGTTGTTTGACGCCGCGTGAACGCAAGCCGCGCAGGAAGGGGGGAGCGGAATGCAGACAGTCCGAACCGCGCGGGAGCTCCTGCGCCGGGCCTGCCGGGCGGATGCGGCGGTCTACGCAGCCTACGCCGCCTATTTTATGGCGCTTTCGGTATTCCCCGGGACCCTGCTTGCCGTTGGCCTGCTGCACGCGGCCCAGGTCCCTGCGCAGACGATCCGAAGTCTTGTGAGCGGGGTCGTGCCGCGTGCGCTGCTGCCGCTGCTGGATTATATGGTGGAGGAGCTCTATGCAGGTCTCGAGCCCCCGTCTCTGTCGCTCTCCGCGGCGGCTGCTCTCTGGTCCGCCTCCCAGGGCGTGTACAGCATATGCCTCGGCCTGAACCGGGTCTACGGGGTCCCGCCGGGGCGCAGACGGCTCCGTACCCGCCTGCGCTGCCTGGGCTTCACGGTCCTCGGCCTGTGCGTGGTGGCGCTTGCGGGGGTTCTGCATCTGGCAGGGCAGGAGCTGCTCCGCCTGCTCTCCCGCTCCGAGGACCCGGCGGCGCGGTTTCTCCTGCGTCTGATCCGGGCCAGAACGCCGGTCACGCTTCTCCTGCTCTCTGCCTTTTTTACGGTGCTGTACTGCGCCATGCCGGGCCGACCGGTCACGGTTCGCTCCGCCCTGCCCGGTGCCTTTGGCGCAGCGGGGGGCTGGATGCTGTTTGCGCGGGCCTTTTCGCGCTATGCCGAGGCGAGCGGCGCCTACGACCGCTACTATGGCAGTCTGTCCGTCATGGCGCTTGCGATGCTCTGGCTCTACGCATCGATGCTTCTGCTCTTCTGCGGCGGAGTCCTGAACAGCTTGCTGGAGCAGCGGCGAAGCCGTTCTGCATAGGTTCCGTATTTTTGGGCATACTGATCCCGAAATTGCTTCGGGAGGTTCTGCCATGCAGCCGCTTCGCAACGGAAAAACGCTTCTCTTTCCCAACCGGCCCGTTCTTGCGGGCTGGGCCTCGGCAGGGGGGAAGAAGGAGGCCGAGGGTCCGCTCTCGGATTGGTTCGACCTGAAACTCTCCGAGGGCCACTTCCGCGAAAAGACCTGGGAGAAGGCCGAATCCAGGATGCAGCGCATGACCCTCGGCTGTCTGCTCAAAAAGACCGGTCTGAAAACGAACGACGTGGACGCCGTCTTCTCCGGCGATCTGCTCAATCAGTGCATCGGCTCCACGTTCGCCCTGCGGGCCACCGGTCTTCCGGTCCTGGGTCTCTACGGGGCCTGCTCCACGATGGCGGAGGGGCTGCTGCTTGCCGCTGCTGCGGTCAACGCGGGCTATTGCAGCCGGGCCGTGGCAATGACTTCGTCCCACTTTGCCTCCTCGGAGCGCCAGTACCGTTTCCCCCTGGGCTACGGCGGTCAGCGGACGCCCACGGCACAGTGGACCGTGACCGGCTGCGGCGCGGTCCTGGTGCGCGAGGGGAGCGGCGGCCCGGCTGTCACGGCTGCGACGCCGGGGGCCATTGCGGATAAGGGCGTCAAGGACGCGAACAACATGGGCGCGGCGATGGCCTTTGCCGCCTATCAGACGATCCGCGCCCATCTGGAGGAAACCCGCCTTTCTCCGGAAGACTTCGACGCCATCGTGACCGGCGACCTTGGCTGGCTGGGCCACGAGCTGGTCGCGGAGCTCTTTCGCCGCGACGGCGTCCGTCTGGACGGGCGCTATCTCGACTGCGGCCTGATGATCTACGACCGGGCGCGGCAGGACGTCCACTGCGGCGGCTCCGGCTGCGGCTGCTCGGCCTCCGTCCTCTGCGGCAAGCTCCTGGGGGAGATGAAGCGCGGGACCTGGAAGCGGATCCTGTTCTGCGGGACCGGGGCCCTGCTCTCTCCGGTCTCGGTCCAGCAAAAGGAGTCCATCCCGGCAATCTGCCACGCGGTGCAGATCGAACAGTGAGGTGCCTATGATATTTCTTCGTGCGTTTCTGGTGGGCGGCGCAATCTGCGTCGTCGGCCAGCTCTTGATCGACAAAACCGGCCTGACCCCGGCCCGCATTCTGACGGGCTTCGTGGTCGCGGGCGTCGTCCTCGGCGGACTGGGTCTGTACGGCCCTCTGGCCGACTGGGCGGGAGCCGGGGCAACGGTTCCGCTGACCGGCTTCGGAAACCTGTTGGCAAAGGGCGTCCGCGCCGCTGTGGACGAGCAGGGTCTGCCCGGCGTTCTGACCGGCGGCGTCACCGCCGCAGCAGGCGGGATCACGGCGGCGGTCTTCTTCGCCCTGGTGATGGGCCTGATTTTTTCTCCAAAGGACAAGTGATTTGACAAGCCCCCCGGCCTGTGCTATAATCAGACCATCCTGATCATCCGGGGGCGCGTTTATGGAACAAAAGTCCCTCTTTGCAAAGCTGCGCATCATCTTTCCCAGGCGGGAGCGGCGTTTTTTCGTCGTACTGATGGTTTTGATCCTGATCCAGACCCTTTTTGATTTCCTGGGCGTTTCTCTGATCCTTCCCTTCGTCAATCTGCTGATCCGCCCCGACAATCTGGCACGGCAGGGCTGGTATCGGCTCTTTGTCTCGCTCACGCCGGACGTGGACCAGAGCAGTCGGATGCTGATCCTGGTCGTGGCGATCATCGTGGTCTACGCGGTCAAAAATCTCTTTGCGATCTATATGACCGTCGTACAGAAGACCTTTCTGATCCGCAACCAGATGGAGACCTCTGCGCGCCTGCTCGACTGCTACCTGCGCAAGCCCTATACCTTCCACCTGGCCCACAACACGGCGGAGATCGTCCGCGACATCAACACCGACGTCTCCAGCGCCTACGCCCTGGTCTCGAATCTGATCAGCATCGTCACGAGCGCGCTGATCAGCCTCCTGCTGATCGCCTATCTGATCCTGGTGGACCTCTGGCTGACGCTCAGCATTGTCGCCGGTCTGGTCGTCTATTCCGCGGTCTATTATCTGGTCGTGCGCAGACGACTCAAGCAGATCGGTCAGGTGACGCGCGGCCTGCGGATGTCCATGCTCAAGACGGTCCAGCAGTCCGTGGGCGGCATCAAGGAGGTCAAGCTGATGGGGCGCGAGCGCTTCTTCGTGGAGGAATACCGCGCCGACGCGAAGGACTTTGTGAAGAACTACCGCCGCCACGCGATCCTCTCCGGCGTGCCGCGTCATCTGGTCGAATTTCTCTGCATCGGCGGCGTCTTGGGTCTGGTGGCGGTCAAGATCGCCACGCACGCCGACCTCAGCGCAGTTGTGGGCAGCCTCTCCGCCTTTGCGGTCGCATCCATTCGCCTGCTGCCCAGCGCGAACACGATCAACGCATCGATCAACGCCGTCTCCTATTATACGCCCGGTCTTGACGCGGTCTGCCAGACCGTTTCCGAAAGCCGGGAGACCGAAGCCTCCGCCCCGCCGGAGCGCCGTCCGGTCTCGAACCGCGCACGCGCGGACATCACGGTGGACGGACTCCGCTTCACCTATCCCGGCGCGGAGAAGCCCGTCCTCTCCGGCGTCAGCCTGACCGTCCGGGCCGGAACGAGCGTCGGCGTCGTCGGCGCGACCGGGGCAGGGAAGACCACCCTCGTGGATCTGATCCTCGGTCTGCTGGAGCCGCAGTCCGGCACGATCCGCTTCGGCGGGGCGGATATCCGGGACGATATTCCCGCCTGGCAGAGCCGGATCGGCTACATCCCGCAGAATATCTACCTGGTCGATGAATCCATCCGGGCCAACGTGGCCCTTGGCGTCAAGGACGCGGAGATCGACGAGGCCCAGGTCTGGAGAGCCCTGGAATCCGCCCAGCTCGCGGACTTCGTCCGCGGCCTGAAGGACGGACTGGATACCGTGATCGGCGAGCGGGGCGTCCGCCTCTCCGGCGGCCAGCGCCAGCGCATCGGCATTGCCCGCGCCCTGTATTACGACCCGGATATCCTCTTTCTTGACGAGGCGACCTCCGCCCTCGATACCGAGACCGAGCGGGCCGTCATGGAATCGGTCCGCAGTCTGAGCGGGGAGAAGACCTGCATCATCGTCGCCCACCGCCTCACCACCATCGAGCACTGTGACGAGGTATACGAGGTCCGTGACGGGACCGTCCGCCGCCAGCGCCCGGAATAAGCGAGTCAGACCATCGGCAATGCCCCGTGCCGGTGGTCTTGCCTTTTGCGGAGCATCCGGTCCAATAATTCAAAAAAGGACTTGACAGATTCAGACGATTGTGATAGTCTATGTATAGACTACTACAATCGTCTGTTCATTTGGGAGGTAAGCATGAAGCTGTTTGATTCGGAGCTCCGTCTGATGGAGCTGATCTGGGACGAGGACGGGATCACCGCAAAGGAGCTCTCTCTGCGGGCTGCGGAAACGATCGGATGGAACAAGAATACGACCTACACCGTTCTCAAAAAGCTGGTGGCAAAGGATGCCGTGGAGCGGCTGGAGCCGGGCTTCCGCTGCGTAGCCCGCATCACCAGAGAGCAGGTCGCCGCCGAAGAGACCGAAGGCCTGATCTCCAAGCTCTACCGGGGCTCAAAGAAGGCCTTTTTCGCCGCCTTTCTCCAGCGTGAGAACCTCTCCGACGCTGAGCTTGACGAGCTTCGCGCCATGATCGACCGCCATGAAGAGTGACGTTTTCTATTGGGTCCTGAACCTCAGCCTGCACGGCGGCCTGGTCTGTCTGCTGGTTCTGGGTCTGCGGCGCGTTCGCTTCCTGCCGCGGCGGGTGGTCTTCTGCCTGTGGCTCGCGCCTCTGCTTCGGCTGATTCTTCCGGTGGCCCTCTCCCTGCCGGTCAGCTTCACGGCCGTGCTGCAGCGGATGGGTTCCCGGACCGTATCCATTCCCGTCCCCGGCGACGGAGCGATCGAATGGAAGACAATGAACACCGTTCAGGCCGCCAGGAACTATTTCCCGATCGTCTATCGAACCGACGCCCTGCGCAGTCTGTTCGAGACCTGCGCGCTGATCTGGGCCGTCGCTGCCGCAGCCTGCCTGCTGACCCTGACCGTCCTCTACGTCCTGACCCTGCGCGAAGCCCGCGGCGGGCGGGAGCTTCAAAAGGGCGTCTGGGAATCGGAAAAGGTCGCCGCGCCGGGGCTGGTCGGCGTGCTCCGCCCGCGGATCCTGGTTCCCGTCGGCATGCGCGGACGGCTGCTCGACTTCGTCGTGGCCCACGAAACCGTCCACCGGCGCAGATGCGATAATCTCTGGCGCGTTCTGGCTCTGCTGGTCTGCTGCGTCCACTGGTTCAACCCCATCGTCTGGTGGAGCCTCAAGCGCCTGTTCGAGGATATGGAGCTGGCCTGCGATGAGGCCGTCGTGCGCGGACTGAACGCCGCGGATCGCAAGAACTACGCCATCGCCCTGCTCAGCGCAGCAAAGGGGCGCGATCTCTTTGTCTCCGCCTTCGGCGGAGCGAAGCTCCGCGTCCGCGTGGAGCGGGTGCTCTCTTACCGGAAGCTGACCCTTGGCGCCGCGCTCTGCTTCGCGGCCCTGACCGCCGCCGTCGTGCTCACGCTGGCGGCCTGAAAGGAGAGACTATGAAACGATTGACCATCCTTCTGCTGGCCTGCATTCTGCTGACCGCCTGCAAGGCGCATGGCTCGCCTGCTGCCCCCGTCCCGGACCGGACCGACCCGCCGGAGACGGCGGAGGCTTCCACGCAGACAGCCACGATGGAAACGGGAGAGGAGGACCCGATGAAAACCGCGTCGGAATCGATCTCGGCGCTGCTGCCTGATTTCCCGGCAGAATCCGCGTACGGGAACAGCGTGAGCTACGCAGGCGTCACGACCGAGCAGCTTGAAGATTATGTAAACAAAATGCAGGAGCAGGGCTTCCAGGTCCTGCGCGAGGAGAAGACCGTTCTGCTCTACCGCAGCGACGCGATCTTGCGGCTTGTGTACGGGATGTGGGAAGATCGTTCGCTGACCGTTGAAGCCTATGCCGCCGCGCCGGACGCGCAGCCCATCGACCTGCAGGAGCTCTCCTGGAAGCTGGAGGCCTCGCCGGACGATTGCCTGGGAGACATATTGACCTTGACCTCGGATTACGATCCGTCGAACGCGGCCCCTTCCGAACCGGCGGAGCTGATCTGCGCGCTGACGGTCAGCTCTGCGGAGGTCCGGTCTCAGACCGGTTTGGACCGCTGCGTCTGCGTCCGAACCTCCCCGGAGGAAGGCTTCGAGATCCGAGAGGCTCTGGTCTCAGAGCGCGGCGCAGCCTGGCTGCTTACCTACCTCGGCCCGACGGGTCTGGACCCGGTCTGTGCCGATCTTGATGGGGACGGGAGCAGCGAATACGCCTTTTGGGGCTTTGGGCCGACCTCCGGGCTGTTCACCGTTGCCCTCTGGGCCTACGGCGTGGAGGAAGGACTGCCTGTGGTCCGCGCGAACACGATCCTGAATTTGTCGTACGGGAACGTCTGGCTGGAGGCGGAGAACGGGGGCGTCACCTTCTGCTGCGCGAAACGCGTCTATGACGCGAAGACCGGTCAGGATAACCTCTCTCAGCCCATGCGTCTGCCGCTCACGATCCAAAACGGCGCGTTTCAGGTAAAGGACGGCTCGCTTCCGGAGGATATTCAGCTCTGGGGCGGAACGAGCTTCAGCCTGCTTGGCAGAAGTCTGAGCGGCGTCAAGGATCTGGCCTGCGCCGAAGGCGCGGAGCTGCTTTACGAGACCTCGCTGGCCGTTTTCTGGAACGAAAAAGGGGAGGACGGCTCCTCGTTCTATCGTGCTGCGTTCAGCCGCGACGGCGTCCGTGTTGCAGGCACGCTGTTCCGCTATATCCCCGCGCCGGGCAGCGAAGACAGCGGAAGCGCTCAATTCCGCGGTTTCACGCCCATCGAAGCCGACCCGGAGCTCAACGCGCTGCCGGGGCTGACCCTTGAGGCGCTGGAGGCCCGCTTTGGAGCCGCCCACTATGACGAGGGCAGCGGGCTCTATCTGCTCCGCTGGCTGACCGAGGACGGGAAGGTCCTGAGCGTCACCTGCGGGGCGACGGTCATGGCTGCTTCGCTCTTTGACCCGCTGACCGGAACGCAGACCGCCGCAAGCGACAGCAATCTGAGCCGGAAATACGGTCCGGACGACGTATTCATCTCCATGGGAAGCGAGCCCGGTTCCGACGGTCTGGAGCGCTGGGAACGCTTCACGGCCAATGCGGAGGCAGGAAGACCGGACGAAGTGACGCTCCGGCTCGGCTATGACGAGGGGCTGTATGAATTGCAGCTCCGCTTTGACGGCGAACGCTTCCGCCTCACCGACGAAGGCAGGGAGAGCAATTACGGCTGCCTGCTCCGCTGCGAGGAAACCGACCCGCCCGCCCAGGCCTTATACCAAAGCGCGGTCCACTGGATCCTCTCCGACGACCCGGAAATGACCTATGAGCGGTGCTTCAACAGATTGGTCTCCAGTACGCTGGACCCGAGTTTTCCGAACACGCGCCTCCTGTTTTCTCTGTATCAGGCAAAAAGCTCAGATTGAAGAAAAAGACAGATTGACGAAAAAAAGAAAAATAATACTTGACAAATGACTCCTTTGCCGCTATAATAAGCCTTGCTTGTTCGAGCCGTGCTGGTATAGCTCAGTTGGTAGAGCAGCTGATTTGTAATCAGCAGGTCGGGGGTTCGAGTCCGTCTACCAGCTCCACCATCCCGGCGAAAGCGATGCGGATCCATCGTCTGAGACTCTGAACAAGCGAACGGAATATGGGGGAATTCCCGAGTGGCCAAAGGGGACAGACTGTAAATCTGCTGGCACCGCCTTCGGTGGTTCGAATCCACCTTCCCCCACCAATCCCGGACGTGAAAACGTCCGGGATTTCGTGTTTTGAGGGTGAAAAATCGTTGATTATTTACATTTTATATCTTATCATGGCGATTTTTCGGGTTTGGGGGATTTTTTGACCACTTGAACGACCACTTAAAGGCCTGTTTCTGTATGGGTCAAATGACCCACGTAAGGGTGGTCGTCAGTGCTCAGCTTCTGGCGCAGGTGCTTGCCCTTCTTCCCGGACGGATCTGATAAATGCGTCCATTCTATTGGCGCTTTCGCGCTTCATCCCCGGCGTCGCATGGGCATAGGTGGCAAGGGTAAAGGACGCTGTCGCATGCCCGAGATTCTCTTGGACCGTCTTGATATCGTCTCCCGCCTGCAGGCTGTTGACCGAGAAGGTATGGCGAAGATCGTGGAACCGAAGCTCCGACATTCCGAATTCCTTCGCGATACGCTTGAAATTCATCCAAAGAGTCTTGTTGTTGATATACCGCCCCAGCTCCGTCGTAAATACAAGGTTCTCATGATTGTCCCAGGCCGACCCGGCTGCTTTAGCCCATTCCTCCTGGCGTCGCTTCTGTTCCCGCAGCGCATCCATCACAGCGCTTGCAGGCGTCAGGCTGCGCGGTCTGCTGTTCTTCAGCGGGGAGAAATGAAACTCCTTCTCGCCCTTCGCCCGGTTGTGCTGCTTGTTGACCAGTATCGTACCCTTTTCGAAGTCCACGCAATCCCAGGTCAGGCCGAGCAGTTCCCCCTGCCGGAGTCCCGTAAACAAGTCGACAAACAGCGGCAGCTCATATGGGTCTCCCTTGATTGCCTTGAGGAAGGCACTGACATCCTCTGTGTCCATGGCTTTGATCTCTTCCTTCTCGATTCTCGGAAGAACCACGCCTTCGGATGGATTGATGCGAAGGTACCCGTTGATCTTTGCCTGCTCCAGAGCTGCGTGCAGGGCTCCGTGGGCATTCTTTACGGTCTTGGGAGACAAGCCCCGTTCATTGATGAGCTTGTTGTACAGAAGCTGGATCTGATGGGTTGTAAGCTTGTTCAAGCGGATTTTCCCGAGGTCCGGTTTCAAATGGACCCGGATGTGCATTTCGTAGCTGGCCTTGGTTTCCGGTCGGACATTGACCTTGTATTCCTTCAGCCAAGTGTCCAGCCATTGCCCTACTGTCATGTTCGTCGGTTCGATATAAGCGCCTTCCTGGATCTCTGTCAGGGTTTTGTTGAGCTTGTCTCGGACCTCGCGTTTTGTTTTACCATAGATGGAGTGTGTGAGCTGCTTTCCTGTTTTCGGATCGTAACCGACCGTGTACCGGCCCTCCCATCTGCCGTCTGCTCTTTGGCGAATCGTGCCACTTCCGGCGTCGCGGCGTTTCTTTGTTGGCATAATACCTCTCTTTCTGTAGAAATGAAATGTTCTTGCCAGTCCGTTTCGGTTTACATAATATATCCGATTGCGGTGGATTGCAAGAAGTTTCTACCTGTCGTTTTTTACAAAGTTTCTTCCATGGTTTTGTGCGTAATGACTGTATCTGTACGATATGTGCGATATGTACGATATTTCATCCAGTGGGAACAATATCGCACATACCGTACATATCGCACGTGGGTCAAATCGATTCCGCTTCCCCGGCTGTGAGCCGGAGGAGCTTTGCGTTGCCGACGCGCTTTGCGCTGAACTGAAATCCATAGTGCTCGGCTAGCAGGCTCGCGTTGGCGTTGAGGATACGGACCAGAGCGTTGGGCTTTACGTCGAACTCCACATCCTGGGCTGTCAGGGCTCCGGCAAGCTCCGTCGCCGTTCCCTCCCAGGTCTGCCGTTCCAGAATAAAGGCCGCGATTTGAGAAAGCTCCCGGTCCCTGGAGGGCCGGAAACCGCCCACCGTGCAGTCCTCCAGGACCCAATCCATAGGATTCTTCTGGAAGCAGAGAGACAGCTCCATATCCCGGATATCCCTTCCCGTGCCGAAGAGCTTGGTCCGGTTTTCCGCCCGGTTATCCTTGAGCATGACGAAGGTGTTGTCGGCGCAGCCCATGAGGCCGGTGGTGCCGGAGACCATCTGAAAGGGATCGTTGGATTTGGCCTTCCGGGTGTGGTGGATGGCCAGGAGCGTGACGCCGAAGCGGTCCGCAATGCCCTTCAGCCGGGTCATAGCGTTGTAGTCCCCGGCGTAGCCCGCCTTCTCGGAGCCCAGCTCCCGGATCTTCTGCAGGGTGTCGATGATGACGATGCCGACCTTCGGGTGCGTGGACAGAAAACCGATCAGCTGCTCCTCCAGCCCGTTGCCCATGATCTCAGCGTCCGTGGCAAGGTAGATCGTTCCGGTCTCGCCGCCCGTGACCTCGATGAGACGCCGCTGCAGGCGGTCCAGGGTGTCCTCCAGACAGAGGTACACGACCTCACAAGGCCGGCTGGCAAAGCCCCAGACGCTCTGCCCGGTGGAGATCCGGTGCGCGAGCCAGAGGGCAAGCCAGGATTTGCCGATCTTGGACGTTCCGGCGAAGAGGGTCAGGCCCTTGGAAAGCAATCCGTCCACTACGAAAACGGGGTCATGGAACTCCATGTCCATGACCTCGTCGGAAGTGACGTAATCCAATTCTGTGATCCTGATCCCGAACATCCGGCAGAGGAAGCGAATCGCCTCATTCTCCGGCATCCGCAGATTCTCCATGGCGTAATCCACCACGTCGCCTCCGGCACCGCAGCCGGTCAGCTTGGGACAGAGCCAGGTGCCGTCCTCGTTGAGCCCCGCCTGTCCGCCGCAGTGCGGGCAGACCGTCAGCGCCGGGGGATAAAAGTCCGTGTTCCCGTTTCGCAGGAAGTCCTTCAGATGGGGCCGGAGCTGCTCCCGGAGCTTGGCGGCGGCTTCCTTATCCATGATGCGCCTCCCGGGTGTGGATGCCCTGCGCCAGGGCCCCCTCCCGGAGGCCCTGCTTCCGTTCCTCGGAATAGGGAGCCGTCAGGCGGAAGGCACAGCGGCGCTTGTCGATCTCGAAGCTCATGCGGCCCTCGCCGTCGTCGGACACGATCCGGCACAGATCGGGGTACTGCCGCGCAAAAGCGGCGAGCCGGTGCTTGAGATTCGTGTTGTGGGTGTCGATCTCCATAACGGGATCTGCTTCGTTGAAATAAACCTGGGTGAATTTCTCTTTCTTTTTCAAAATTGATCCCTCCGTAAAAATCAGTGTTTTTTCGACCCTTGCCTCCGGGTCAAGACCCGGAAAAAGAGGCCGATTTTTCGATAGAAGCAGCCCCAATGACCCGTTGTAGCATTGGGACTGCTTCTGTGGTGTGATTTGCAATTTCTGCAGATCAAGACGGGATTATCTGGCGTCCCAATCGGAGCGGTTTTCGCCGGTGCGGGAAACGGCTCCGCGCCCCGGAGAAGAGGCCGCAAACTCGGCCATTTCCCGGTCCTTTGCCCATTCGATGACGTTATCGACGGTCTCCCCGCCCAGAGCCAGACGGACACGATCCAGATCCCGGGACTTTCCCTTCAGGCTGTCGTTCTCCTTTTCCAGCGTCCAGGTCCGCTCTTCATAATAATCGCGGGCCTTCGCCTCCCTGGCATACTTCTGGCGCAGATCCTGATAATCATGCTTGAGATCCAGATACTTCCGGTAGAGGGCCAGCAGCCATTTCCGCAGCTTGTCCACCACGTCGAAGGCCTTGCCGGAGCGGTAGTGCTTTCCGGTCTCCAGAGCCGCCGCCTCCGGCAGCAGCTCCTCCGTGCTGTGGACATTCATGCCGACCAGCTGCTCTACGTCCTCGACCTTGGGTGCCAGCCGATCCAGCCGTTCCTCGTACTGCTCTACCGTCTGAGACAGCTGCTCGACCTTCTCCCGGCCCTGCGTCTGCTCCTGGTTCAAGGTCTCCAGGGCCTTTTCCGCCTGCCCGGACCGTTCCCGAAGCATCGTGAGCCGTTCCTGCTCCTTCCTGGTTTTGAGCTGGAGGACGGACAGGTGAACGTCGTCGCTGCCGCGCTCGCCTCTCTGGAGATCGTAAAAGCCGGCGCTCTCCATGTGTTCGAAGAAGTGATCCTGGAGGAGCGAATAGGAGTTTTCCAGAACCGGCTTCCCGTTGGAGCCGATGACCGGGCGGCCTTCGTCGTCCAGCATGGGCGGCGACCTCCACTTTTTGCTGTGGCTGATCTGCACGATCCGTTCCTTGACCGTCCCGCGCAGAGCGGGGTCCTTGCAGCGCTTGCTCCAGAGGATCTCCTTGACCACAACGGGGACGTACACGACGTGCAGATGGTAGTGGTAGACGTCCCTGCCCAGCTCGTCCGAAAGACTGCGGTTGCGTTCGTCTGCGTGCATGACGGCGGAGACGATGTACTGCTCTCCGCCGACGATCCGGACGGAGCAGCGGTAGGCTTCCGTGAAGAAGTCCTTTGCAAAATCATAGCCGCCGCGGGAATCGAAATAGGCCGTATTCACGTCGAAGACCATCTCGCCGAAGACCTTGGCGTTGTCGCGCAGGCCTCTGTCCGAGATGGTCTTATCGTTCAACATGTGGTTCAGGACGCTTTCATAGCTGGCATCCGGACGTTTGAAATGGATGTTCAGTTTGCTCCGCTCCGGCACGATATCCGGGTTGGAGTACGATTCGTTTTTGCGTTCATTGTGGCGCTCCCGAAGGCCGATGCCGCTGCGCTGATAGCCTTTTTCGCGTACAACGGTACGGTCAACACCATCGTTTCTTGCCATAAGCGTCTCCTTTCAGTACGGGGCCCGGAGCGAGACGGAAGGCCGCGCCGGGGAGGTCATACACCTTTTTCAAAGTGTATGACCCACTATGACACTTTCAGCGGAGCTGCAAAGATGTCGTGGGCTCTCCGAGGGGGATGCGGCTGTTGCGACAGCCTACGCCGGAGACATGAAACGTTTGCCGCTCCATATCCCCGGCGCGGGCAGCCTGGATTGCGGCTGCCCTGTGCGGGAAAACCGCACCGCGGTCTTCCCGCAGCCTCCCTCGACGCAATCTGCGCCTCGTCCGGGCGAGAGTGTGTTTTGCGGGAGCCTATGGGAGTATAGAGGACTTTATGGGAAAATAGGGGCTTGCAATTCTCGAAAAAGTACGCTATACTGCATACAGGTCCAAATAAAAGCGGCTGTTTCCCGCCTGTTGCAGCAGGCGATTCGGAAACGGCCGTTTTTTACTGTACGCTTTCCAGGCTATCCGTATTCTGCTCCATCCACGCCAGCAGCTTGTCCTTTGCCACCAGCAGGCGGGACGCGACGTGCAGCGTCGGGAAATCGGCTCTGTGCAGAAGCTGATAGGCCCCGGCACGGGAAATACCCAGGTAGTCCTTCAGCTCCTTCACGCCGAGAACGCTGGGCAGTTCGTCAAAGCTCTTATACATGGTGCTTTCTCCTTTCATTTAGATTTGGCCGTTTCGGTCCCCAAACAGGCCGGCCATCCGCCTGCTCCGGGTTTCTATTCGTGCATACATGCAATCACCTCCAAAACAAACCGCTCAAAATAGTGAGAGCAGTTATTTTATATTCTGAAAACCCCAAAACAGCCTCTGGAAGCCAGAGACTGTTCTGGGGTATCTACTCATATACGACATTAAAACGGCAAATTGTTCCAACGAATGCAAATTATTTTTTATTTTTTTCAGAGGCTTTTTCGGGCTGTGTAAATCCAAGATCAGTATCTGCAAACGCCTCGAATTCACGCCCGAGCTTTTGAATCCGTTTCTGGACGGCACTGTGTGTTTTGAAGCCGAGCTTCTCTGCGATCTCAGAAAACGTATAGCCCCGGTGCCGTAACACAAGGATTCTCCGATCCGTTTCGTCGATCATTTCGAGGAATTGACTGCCGACAGCATGATCGATAGCGTCTTCCTCCACAGAGACATCCAAATCCTCCGGCTCCCATCGATTGGAAGCTTGGGGGTTTGCCGCATCCGTCTGCAGATCCTCCAAAGATAACACTGCTGTTTTAGCCCTGGAATGATTCCACTTGCGAAGGAAGTCCCGCTTTTGCGTACTGGAAGTCTGTGAGAAATCTTCATGACAAGGGTTCTCTCGGGCGATCTTGATCACTTCATAAAAGTTTAGCTCCTCCATTTGAAGCGCTACAAGGACCCGAATAATCGGCATATAATCGTCAAGCCTGGAATGGCCAACGCAAACATCTAGATGGCCGTATTTCTGAACCCAGGCTGCAGCATCCAAAATAACCCCTGCTCGCTCCAGCATTCCAACCCAGCACGACGGCGTCGCAGAAAGCAGATGAGCTGGATCATTATAGCTGTAGGACTCAGGTGTTTCCTCCTGGCCCATTGCCGGCCAGACCATAAGAGAATACCCTATCATGACCCCGGACCAAAACACGTAGCTTTCCACGGTTGCAATTGTCTTCGGGTCATGCAGCAAGTCCTGTACGCTGCGGGAAAGGGTTTGGAGCTCTCTTGGCAGGAGCACCAGAATATCAACTGGCAAAAACAGGAAGGCCGGGATATACTGAGAGTTCACATACTCCACGGGTTTTCCGTTTTTCATACGCGTCAGCGTTGTCATATTATTTCGCCTCTTTTCCGTTTTTTCTGCTTTATTCTCCAACTCAAAAGCTTTTTGGATATAGTTCAACAATCGTCAACAATTATCGTACTATATTTCCAGGGTCATAAAAGGGTCTATTATGTCTGTAGGGGAAAATATTTCTAGAAAAAATCTCAAAAATATTTTTGAAAAATCTTGTTTGTATTGCAATTTGCAAAACAATGTAGTACAATAGAAGCGAAAGGGGGTGCGATTATGAAAGATGCAACCGTCAGCGCCCGTGTAGAGTACGGCGTAAAAACAGAAGCGGAGGATATCCTGCAGCGGCTTGGTATCCCGGTTTCTGTGGTGATCAATTCCTTGTATCGGCAGATCATCTTCCGCAATGGGGTTCCCTTCTCCCTGACGATCCCGCAGCCGCCCAAAACTCTCGATACCATGAACGACGCCGAGCTGAACGCAAAGCTGGAGCACAGCTATGAGCAGGCCGCTGCCGGAAAGGGCCGTCCCTTCTCCGAGGTCTTCGACGAGCTGGAGAAAGGGCTGACTTGATGGACGGATATGAGATCATCCTGACGCCGGACGCCGAGGAGGATCTGTGGGAGCTTCGGAACTATATTGCCGACGTGCTGCTCTCGCCGGATGCAGCCCTGGAATACATCCGCGCTGTCCGTGAAGAGATTGCGAGTCTCGCACAATTCCCGGCTCGCTTCAAACCAATGGACGACGAGCCCTGGCATTCCCGCGGTGTCAGAAGACTCCTTGCAAAGAACTTCTATGTGTACTACTGGATCGACGAACCAAGAAAGCGCGTCTACGTGATGAACGTGATCTACGCCCGGCGTGACCAGCTCCAGGCATTGGCAGAAAGAAAAGAATAATAATGTGCAAGCATCCCGATTGAGTCAGTTGGCGTCATTCGGGATGCGCTATTATATTTAAGCAATCGGACAAATTGAGTATTGTTTTGGTTGATTTTCCGGGCTTTTTTGTGTATTATTAATAATGGTTTATTGGACCTCTTATTTGAATAATCTGGGGTGAGTAGTATGGATAACGATTATTTGAAGCTTCAAAACTCACTGATAACAATTGCATCAGAACTGTTACGGTTTCAGCATGTTTTTGAAAAGGTGGTTAGCAAACTGCCTCTCGATGATCAGACTAAGTACATGAGTCAGTATAATTGGTTTACAAAAAAAGTAATTAATTCCTTAAATTCTGCAAATCTTAAACTGATCAATCTTGAAGGACAAGTCTACGATCCCGGGATGGCCGTTACGCCATTAAACATAGATGATTTTGAGCCGGATGATCCACTCTATATTACGCAAATGATAGAGCCCATCATTATGCAGAATGACATTGTTCTCAAAACCGGGACAGTCATTGTTGGGAGGGTTGAATAATGAGGTATTATATCGGCATAGACCTTGGAACGACCAACAGTGCAATATGTTCCTATGATGGAAAAAACGTCAGGATCTGGAAGAGCCCTGAGCAGAATGACGTCACGCCTTCGGCAATTTACGTTGATAAGCGGGGCAACAAATACTACGGCGCCAAAGCATATAATCAAGCGCCATACAATCCAAACAATTCTGCTACACTGTTTAAGCGCTTTATGGGGACAAGCACCAAAATCGAACTAGATGCGTCACACCTTTCCTTAACGCCTGAAGAATGCAGCGCTGAGATTCTTAAGGTTCTTTTCGGATATCTTCCCGAGGAAATTCGGAACGACCCTGAAACTGCAACTGTGATCACCGTCCCTGCAGCGTTTAACCAGATGAAGAAAGATGCGACTCTCCAGGCAGCGAAGCTTGCGGGGATCGGAAAGGTTGCGCTGATGCAGGAGCCGGTTGCTGCCATCATGAGTGTCATGCGATCCTCCAAGCAAGAGGGTATCTTCCTTGTCTACGATCTTGGCGGCGGAACCTTTGACGTTTCTATTGCCGAAAATATCGGTGGAAAAGTGAATCTGCTGGCACACTCAGGAATTGAGATGTGCGGTGGCCGCGATATCGATCGTTTGATATTTAATAAGATTGTCGTTCCTTGGCTGAAAGACAACTTTGATCTCCCAGATGACTTCCTGATCAACAGAAAATACAAGACGTTCTGCCGTGTTGCACAATGGGCGGCAGAACGCGCAAAAATCGAACTCAGCGCAATGGAAAGCAGTACAATTGCCCTGAGTGAGGGCGAAGCCAGAATATCTGATGAGGCCGGAGAAGAGCTGTATCTGGATATTGATATTTCGCGCGCAGATGTTGATGATATTATTGCCAATATCATTTCCGAGACCGTTGCAGCGACAAGAGAAACCTTGGCAAAAGCCGGTTTGACCTCGAATGATGTTGAGCGGATCGTGTTTGTCGGAGGACCGACAAACTATAAACCGCTTCGCGATAAGGTCGCTTTTGAGCTATCGCTGCCTGCCGATATTGATGTCAATCCTATGACGGCCGTAGCGGAAGGTGCAAGTATTTTTGCCGAATCCATTGACTGGTCTACAGAAAGTCATAACAGAAAAGCCGCCAACAAGACTGTCAATACGACCATTGATTTATCGTTCAAATACACCGCCAGAACGTCTACTGATAGCGCCAAGGTAATGTGTATTCTCGGAAAGAACCTGAACGGCTACACGATCTGCTTTACAAGTCTCGATACTGGATGGAGTTCCGGAAACGCACAGTTGAAAAAGAATCTGATGGTGGAGTTGCCGCTCTCACAAAATGGAGAAAACAGATTCTCTGCGAAAGTGTTCGACGAATTTGGGCACGAAAAGTCGATTGGAACTGCAGAAATCACTATTACAAAAACGTTGGCTACAATTGGCGCCATTCCGGCATCACACGCAATTGGCGTTGAAGTCGTAGATAAGCTTGGTGGCGTTCCGGTTCTCGAATTCCTGGTTAAAGAAGGGGATGCTCTCCCCAAGAAGGGTTCTTGTTCTTTCAAAGCTGGTCAAACGCTAAAAGCGGGTTCAAACGATTCCATTAACATCAAGCTTTGGGAGGGAACAATTGAATCACCCATTACGGACAATCGCTTTATCGGTGTATTAAGGATTGTTGGAACCGATCTTGTATCAGGCGTTGTCCCAACCGGCGCAGACGTTGAATGTGAATACGAAATGTCCGATTCAGGAACCATCCGGCTGGAGGTGTCAATTCCTTGCATCGGTGCATCCTTTGGTAATCATAACTTCTATTCCAGGCAAGAAGGACAGCTTGATTTGACTGACGTTGATGCAATTGCTGAACAGGGGCGTTCCGTTCTGGACCGAATCAATAACATGGCCGCAAAGGTCAATGATCCCCAATTGGAAAGCGCCAGGAGAAAAGCGGAAGTGGCTGCTAATCTTGACAGCCAGGAAGTTTGCGAGGCTGAGGATGTCCAAAGAGCCAGCAATGATCTTCTGGAAGCTAAGAAGCTGATTAATAGAGCGCGCCAGGACAACCTGAAAGAAATCCGCCAGCTGGATCTTGATAGTTTTGTCAGCCTGTTTGATGATGTCTGTCGACAATATGCCACGCCTGCAGAGGAACATGCCTTTGACAATCTTGTTCGGACAGCGCAGCGTTCAATTGATCGTAACGATACCGACTTTGATAACATCCTGGGCAACATGAAAAGCAAGTGTGTTGGTATTCTTCTCCGCCAGGATTGGTTTATTGTGGATTGGTATCAGCGGTCTATTGCTTCCCCGTCGAATTATCTTGACCAGGCTCGATTTGCAGAATTGAAGCGCTTTGGCAATAAAGCACTTGTTGATGATGACATTGACAAGCTCAGAATGATTCTCTTTGAGCTGTTAGATATCCAAATCCATTCTGATTCCGGCGAGGGAATGTTTGATATTGCAAATATCATTAAAGGGTGATTATACAATGGGCCAGTTTTTACCGCGTGGTTATAGTATTTCGACAGATAAAAGAATTCGCAAAATGGTTGCCGAAGGTCCTGATTGGCAGATTTATCTGACCAATCTGGATTCGTATGCCCTTGCGGTAAAACCGGACCTGCTTCACCGTTGGATCTCAGATTTCGCCCTCCCGGATGGAATCTTTTCTGATGAAATCTCTGATGAATACAACGTTCTGGTTAGTTCGGGGAATTATATCATTTCCTCCCTAGAGCAAGGGCCTTTTCCGGAAAACAACGGACAGGTTGAAGCGTTTTCCATAGCATTCAAGACCGTTATTGAGATGTATCCAGACGTAGATATTCAGGATGGTATTTATATCGAAGAATACTCTCTCCTTTTGCCGACTTCTTTTGGGAAAGCATCGCAAGACAACGGAATTGTTTACGGCAGGTGGTTGACCGGAGGCGTTGGTATATCCATTGAGTCAGTTGACCGTGTTGGCAAATTCATGTCGTGGCTTCCAAGGGAAGCGCTGATCAAGTCCGCAAACCTCGCCGGATTCTCTGTTCAGAATGGCGACGAGAAACAAGCTGAAGAAAAAGCCGAAACCGCATCTGCACCAGAAGACAATGCTACTCCTTCGGCTGTTCTTCTTGTAAAAGAGCCTTTCCACCTGATTGGAAGACCAGATCTGGAGCAGTTTTTCAACGAAAACATCATCGATATTGTACTGCATCAAGAGGAGTATCAGAGGATGGGAATTTCTTTCCCCGGAGCTACGATTCTCTATGGCCCTCCCGGATGCGGCAAGACTTATGCGGTTGATCGATTAGCGGAGTATCTCGCATGGCCACGGTTTGATATCGATTCCAGCACAATCGCAAGCCCGTTCATTCATGATACAAGCAAAAAAATCTCTTCCGTTTTTCAAGCAGCGATTCAAGCAGCTCCTTCGATCATCATAATAGATGAAATGGAAGCATTTTTATCTGACAGAGGAACCGCTACAACATCCGGAACCCACCGTATTGAAGAAGTGGCAGAGTTTTTACGCAGAATCCCAGAAGCAACCTCCAAAGGCGTATTGGTTTTTGCTATGACGAATATGATTGACGCGATTGATCCTGCAATACTTCGCAGAGGTCGGTTTGATCATATTGTCGAGGTAAAAATGGCAAGTGTCAAAGAGATCGAAACACTGTTGATTTCGAAATTTAAAGAGATTCCGGTCGATGAGACTGTTGATGCGACTGGGATTGCGGCAGATTTGGACGGACACCCCTTGTCAGATGTTGCCTTTGTGCTACGAGAAGCCGGAAGAATGGCTGTAAAGCAAGGAAAGGCCGCGATTGACCAGGATTGCTTCATTGCCGCACTTGATTTACTCCCGAAGAAAAAGAAGCAGTCGAAAATCGGTTTTTAACATAAGCTTTTGTATGGGGAGAGAGATTTATGACCCTTCAGTTAAATCCATTTCATATCCTAAATATTTCATGCGGCGCAGGCCGTAGGGAAATCGTTGCGGCTGCAGATGAAATGGGCTTTATGCTCGATGCCGAAGTATGTACAGAGGCGCAAAATATTCTTATTAACCCGAGCAAACGGCTTTCGGCCGAAATTGGTTGGTTTATTGATGTTGACCAGCAGACGATGGAGAAGATCCAGTCTTGTATAGACAACAATGAACCAATACCGACAGATGGTCTGACGTCGTTGTCCAGGCTTAATGCTGCGCTTTACAACTTAACTATAACAAAAAGCTCCGACGCTTATGAGTTGGGATTCTCTATAGTTGACATCGATGAGCAGTTTTCCTCATTGGATATTGATGCTGTTACATCCCAAATCAACGCATGCCGCAGCCAAGCGAACCTGGCAACAGTACAATCTTCGGACGTCTTAGCAGAACTGAAAGGGAAGCAGGCCGAAATCCGGCAAATCATCGCGGAAAAACTATCCGTTCTTGACCAGGATACCTATATCTCTTTTATTACCCATATTGCAGAAAAATACGTTGCAAATGACGATTATTCAGATGGAGTTGTTCTTTCAGACGTTGTAGATCAATATGAAGTCCGGCTGCAGTCAGAACTTGAGTCCCACACGGACACTATTGAGAAACTGATTGAAGAAATAAAAGAGCAGGAGGAGGCAAACTCCCTTTCAAAGGATATTACAACACTGATAAAAAAAGTGCAGGAATGGGATAAGCTTGCACAACCGCTTCAGCTCAAATCCCAGGCCAGCGGAATGCCGCATGAGAACAGTGAGCACATGGGCTCTGAAATAAGAAAGCTTGCGTTGTACCTACATAATGAGAAAGGAAAAACAGCAGAAGCGCTGACGCTTGTTGATGCAATGAAAGGCGTTTTTGCAGAATTAGGCACGCTTTCGGATCTTTTTGAGAACGATTCCGACGCATTGAACAGCTTATTAAAGGATCAAGAAGAAGCAAAGGAAATCGCGTCAGAGCTTGATGCAATAAAGGATGAAGCACAACGAATAAAAAATAATGCTAACAGTACAAGTGTTGATCGTTTTGTTAATCGTGTTCGGGAACTGAACAGGAAGCTCCTGTCCATGAAACTGGATGCAGACGCAAAAACAGATTTGAGAGAGACACTATGCTATTTGGCTCGCGAGACAGCGGTTGATCTTCATAATACAAAGCATCAGACCAGCTATGCACTAACAATATCTAAGGCTCTAGCAGTAGAGTTTGGCGACATACCTTCGCTGCGCAGTAAATTAAACGAAGATGAGAAGGCTTTAAATCATCAACTGCTCGTATCCAGTTTTAACAGCGCAAGATCAACGGGCACTTCCAATTCAACCGACCGTTCTTCATCCAAATCTAGCCGCAAGGGATGGATAATCGGTGCCCTGGTTGTTATTGGATTGGTAATTCTGCTTATTCTATCTTCGAAGAGTTGTTCTTCCAACAAAGCATCCAGCAACTCATCCAGGCCTTCGTCTTCCAGTAACCAGAGTAGCAACCCTTCAGATAAGGCCAACGCACCTACTAGTACTTCTCCATCTACTCCTTCCAGCTTTACTGTCACGCTGAATAAGTCCGGTGGAACTGGCGGCACAGCAAGCGTAACCGTAAAAAACGGAAGTGCAATGCCGTCTGCAACCGCACCGACAAAGACGGGATATGATTTCAAGGGCTACTATTCATCTTCTAACGGCTCTGGAACAAAATACTATGATTCCAATATGAAGAGTGTTCATAAATGGGATAAAGACAGCGGCGGAACCCTCTATGCGTATTGGACAAAAAAAGCCGAGCAGAAATATACATCAAACGCTTCTGTTGGAGATTCTGTTTATATTGATATCGTATCGATTTTCCCAGAATACGGCATCTACACAGAAGGACAATACATCTACACGGATTTTGTTTGCAAGTGTAAAACATCTTCCGGTTCAACAGTTTGGGTTTATATGACTTGCTCAGAATACAAAAACAAATTTGATTCCTCTGTATCAACAATGGTTGGCGCACTTTATGCAGATGAGATTACACTCTCTCCTGCAAAAAGAATCCATGGCAAAGTCATTTCAGCTGAATCTATTGTTGATGGCTTGGCTTCTAAAACCGGGTCAAAAGTGATTGACTTCTCCTCGGTAGGATAATCGTCTTCAAATGGGAGGTTTCTATGGGACTTGGACGAAATGAAGAATTGCACGTTTCCTGTGACTATAAAGGGCGGGAAGACGATTGCCCGAAAGATTGTTCCAGATGCGCAGTTTCTATCAAAACGGACGGCGATGTTGCTCTATCTGTAAACCAACTCAATGACGCAATCCGTCAATACAAAAGAGCCATATTTCTTGAGCCTACGTTCGCCGAAGCGTGGTGTAACCTTGCCAGCGCTTATGGGATGAAATCTGAGTATCACAACGCACTGTTGGCATTTAACAGAGCGATTGCGATCGATTCTCAGTATGGGAAAGCGATGTATGGAAAAGCAGTTACATTACGCAATCTTGGCATGCTCGATGATTCAATTAAGGTAGTTTATGATATTCTGCAGATTTATCAGTCAACGGAAGCTGAACAATTAAAGGCTGAATTAATGAAAGCGGGAGCAAAAATCAACGTCCCATCTGTCAATCGGGAAGTCTTACAAGATAGTTTAAGGTACTGCTGCTCCGATATCTTGCGAAGCAATCAGCTATTGTTGGACGATGGCTCAGCTCCGATTGTCGAAGAAATCTATCAGCCGGAAGAATTTGCCAAATCGGTGTTAGCATACTGTAAAAAGAAGTATGCTGCTTTTGGAGAACAAAAAATCCGCAGTGAGTGTATTATTACTTCCTTTTATGGAGCAATTTGCGCTACCATTTTCTTTTACAGAGACAAGGCTGGCATGAGCGCTACAACTAATTACTCCTATCTGAATGAACATATTGATATAGAGTTTGCAGATGTGAATGCGGAAAGGTTGCTAGGGACTAAAGCCGGCGAAGAAAAGGCTGAAGGAATCTGGAACCTGATTACTCCCTTCATCGAGTATTCTCATGATATTTTTCGTAGAGAATGGGAGCTTTCTGATGAGTTAATTCTTGAGGCAATGAAAAATGCATACAAGATAGGTATGCTTGTTGCTGTACATGATCAGACTATAATAAATCAACAAACACTTGGCCAAACTGTCGCAGGAACAAATATCCTGTCAGATGTTATTGATAATGCTTCTGTGAATGAGAATACTGGCGGATATAGAATTGTAAAATCAATACGAAAAAAGCGTACTAAGGGAGTGCCTGCAGATTACTTTTTCCCGGGTGATAACAATAATCCGTCTGGTGTATTGAAAATATTGTCACCGCTTACAATCGATTGCGAAAAGGCAGTAAAAGATGGAATTGAAGGAAAAAATAGCTGGGATCCGACTCTTTGCAAACTGATAGCCGAGAACGAGAAGTATACTTTCTATAACTATGGCTGTTTCGAAGACAGTAGTGGCGGTGTAAACATACGAAAAAGCAACTCCAATCCGAAAGATGTCGTATTCTTTGGAAAAGCAAGGACTTATAGCTGCATTTTTCATAATCATTTAGTTCAGGTGGATTCCTCTGTTCATTCTGGGCATCAATACCTATGGATCAGGCACATTGATACTGGGGTAGAACAAATCTTTCCTTGGTTCGAGCCGGATGACGGATCAACAATAAGCGCCTTTATAAAAGACTATGTGCAAGATATGCGTCTTGATAGTGCAGAGGACAAACTTATTATATCTGTAAGCCGGAAACCTTGTAGTTTTGTTAACGCTGAAAATGAAGAGAATCCATGGTATAATATTGAATGCACATATTCGTTAGTTGTTTCCTGTGAAAACGATAGATTTATCGGTCGAGCGATTTTTGATTCAGAAAAAACAATTATTGTGTTTGAATAATCCTGAAAAAACGAAAAAGGAGCGAGTGATATGTCATTAAGACCAGTTGATCCAGAAGATCAGGAAGAATTCGAGTGTCAGTTTCTCAAAGAACGATATCGAATAGAGCCAGTAGACGAATTATCACCTGAAGACCGGTTATATTGCAAATTGATGGCAGAATATATAGAAAGTGGCTTAATGCTCTTTTTTTCAAGTGGCATGAAGAACAGCCACATGGCATTCTCCCGCGGTGATCCAGTTTCTGACCTTGTATTAAGCCAGTATTCAAGCAGTCATATTAAAGCCAAGAGTCAAGTCCGAATTTGTGTGTAAATTGCTTTAGGCATAACATGCAGGAGGCTGCTTAAGCCTCTTGTCTTCCAC
>JAEEGF012420820.1_pt1 | contig 33194 bp, 27 predicted proteins | sample 9134171 | NCBI WGS metagenome assembly JAEEGF01 (sample SAMN16246542, study PRJNA631951) | gut metagenome | biome: gut microbiome; feature: rumen; material: AP-attached | host: Bos | place: Iran: Karaj | collected 2018-10
ACGAAGTAATCGGGGGTAAGGCGCATATGACAGAATTAACCACTGAAGAAAAGAAAGTATTATCCGGCATAACATTTCATACTGAGGAAATAGAAAAAGGCGAGCTGTGTGAGGCTGATCTGGCACTGCTCCAAGAAATGAGGGACGTTGCAGATTATCTTCATGAAAAATACCCATCATATTCTTTTGAAATAACGGGATGCGAACCTAAATCAGGAACTATTCGTGATTATGATGAGTGGTATTACAAGGCAGAGGGTATAGACAGAGAGTCGGCATTTATTGCAACAGCCCATGAAGTCGATGACAGACTTGAAATAAAGGATGATTTTTACGGAGAAATAATCCGTGAAAAGATGATAACAGAGATTGAAAAGATTCTTAAGGCGTCAAAGATTCCTGTCATCAAAACAGATATCAGTTTTTGGGAATACTTTGGAAAAGAGTACGGTGAGGGCATCTCAGAAAAAGATGTATTAACCGGTAAAATTCCGGCAGGAAATGATATAAAGATTTTTGTTGATGGCTCGGGACTTATTAACAAAGACTACAAAACAGTCGTCGGAAATGTGGAAAAGTGTCTTAATAAAGAAAAAGTATGTGGAGAAGTTTATATTGTAATCATTAAAGATGCACAGGGAGACCTGTTAAAGGACAGACTATTTTCTGATAGCGTAGTTCTTGGTTGATAAAAAGAGGAATATTGTATGGGCGGTAAATATGCAAGCAATCTGACTGTTGAAGAAATAGTTCTTATCAACAACTTGCTTTATTGCGAAAATCTTGGCGGCCCCAAAGGAACTTTTCTTTCCAAGAGTCAGGAATCAAAGACAATTGGAGACTATATTAATGGTGTGCTGCGAAATGCAGCAAAGATTGAGAATGATAAAGAATACAGCACGGGAGTAACCGGCGCTGAATACAAAGAAATAATGTGGGCTATAAGGCCCAATGAACATCTTAAGAACATTATCATTCAGGAAGTTCATTATGAAAGTGACAGTGCAGGTGGTGGCAGAAGTGCGTTTCTTTTTGACCCTTCTACAAACGAGGCAATCGTCGCTTTTAAGGGAACGCAGAGCGATGCTGAATGGATTGATAATGTCTCCGGCTTGTATCAGGTTCCTACTGCCTATCAGAATAATGCGCTGAACTGGTTCAGATCATTGGATCTGGACGGCTGCGATACGATAACTGTTACCGGACATTCAAAAGGTGGAAACAAGTCAAAGTTTATCACTATCATGGATGACCGTGTGGATAGTTGCTTTTCTTTTGACGGGCAGGGCTTTTCTGACGAATTTATTCAAAAGTATTCCTCACAGATAAAAAAGAATCAGGGAAAGATATTCAACATCATTGCTGAAAGTGATTTTGTTAATATCCTTCTTAATGATGTTGGTAAAAAACAATTCTATCTTGGGACCAACTTCGGAAGACTTGGATTTGCAGAGAATCACTGTGCAAACGCAATAGTCTTTTATGATGATATTGGTGGAATGGCAGTTTGGAAAGCCAAGGGACAGGATAAGAAAATGTCCGACCTTGATAAAATGCTTAATAGCTTTATCAGGTCTGTTCATATGTCCACAAGAGAAAAAGTTGCCAACATGCTTGGAAACGTAATTGTTAATGCCAAGAGCGGAGATACTGACAAATTGGTATATACCTTTTCTGATGAAAGATATTCCGACAGCGTTGCGCAGCTTATAGCATATATTCTCAGGTATAAAGGCGAAAAGCCGGAAATGGTTGACTCTGTAAGAGAAATTCTTAATCAGAACGGTTTTAGCACGGGAATGCTGGGAGTAATTGATTTTGTAACCAACTATGATATCTTGATGGAAATTATAGGAAGAAGACCTAAACTGGTTATGCTTGCACTTAAATTAAAGCATGCCCCGGAAAATGTAATTTCTTTTCTTGGAAAGCATACGGAGTTATTTGATCTGCTGGTCCTCGTATCCAGAAAGATGCGCAGGATAAATCCCATGAGCTACAGCGGTGAGGACCTGAAAGCAGAAGATGATGGCGCGATTCTTGGAAAGAATAGCCGTTTTTGTGTCTCAAGAAGAGAACGTTCTATAATTGCATTTGCAGCAGCATTTCTTTTGGCGGTAATAAGCTTGGCTGTTGCATTTCTGAAGCGAAGGGGATAGCTTAATTCGGGTCATTTGAATCCATATGACGAGAAGCGATAAGCTGTTCTACCTTCCTTAGCTGTTCCTTGCTGCTGGCCTGCGTATCACTTTTGGGAAGAGTCTTTCGATATTGTGATGGAGAAAGACCTTTTTCCTGTCTGAAAGCCTTTGAAAATACTAAAGGATCAGAATATCCGCAGGAAATAGCAATTGATTCAACCGAAAGAGCAGTGAGCTGGAGCAGTTCAGTGGCCTTGGCGATACGGTAGCTTGCCAGATATTGCTGAGGCGAAATTCCAAGGCTGTTCTGAAAAAGTGTATATAGATAACTTCTATTAATACAGACATAGTCCGCTATGTCTGTTACCTTTATGGGGTTACAGTAGTTACTTCTGACGAAGGCCTGCGCTTTTGTAACATAATCATTGTCGGTACCGGAATCACTTTTGGGAGTGACGCTTAGTCCGGATGCCAATACAGACAGGAACATGGATAAAAGACCTGTTCTTCGAAGATCATCTTCAACACTGAAGGTATTATGATCCATCATGTCTTTGATAAGTCCATAGATAGTCTCTGATTTGTCGCTCTTAAAAATAGGCTGTTGTACTGAAAGTCCAAGCTGGGAAACTATCTTCTCAGCCTTTTTTCCTCCAAATCCTATCCATGTATAAGTCCAGGGATTTTCCTCATCAGCTACGTAGTATGCAAGTTCATCAGGCACGATAAGAAAACCGTAGCCTTCTTTTAATGGATAATCTTTTCCACCAATAGAAAAAGAGCCCTTTCCGCTCATGATATAGTGAATCATAAAATGCGGTTTAAGCGCAGGGCCAAAGCTATGATGAGGCTCAGTCTGGGATAATCCACAGCAGTATACATACAGATCGTCGGATTCTTCTGTGTTGAAAAGAAGCTTATAGGCTTTTTCCATTAGTCTTTCTCCTATAAATAAAGTTATGTTTTATTGTAGCATAAAGTTGAATGTCGTTTCCATTTACTGTAAAATATACTTACGTTTGCGTTAAGATAACACGCATGTTGGAGGCAGTTGTGGACAAAAATACACAGGAAGTAATTAAGGCCAGTGGTGAAATACTAAAAAGTGTAACTGCGGCCATAGATAAAAATGATTATAGTAAGCTTGCAAATGATATTTCCAATACCATCAAATCCGTGAGCTTTGATGCCAAAACGACATATACAAGTTCCAATAGGGGATATCAGGCTCAGAATTACACCAAGACTACAGCTCATCAGCAGCAAAAGTATCCGTTCTTTGCTAAAAAGGTGAGTAAATATAACGGATTGTTGCAGCTGATATTGGGAAGTTCATTCTTTGTGTTTGCTCTTCCGCTGGCAATAGTGGCAGGTGTTTTTGGAGGAATGGCGTATTCGCTTCCACTTATCACATTTATGGCAGTTTGTGGAATTATCAGCATAAGCGGAATCGAAAAGCTCAAATTTGCCAAGCTTTTCCATCAGTATGGAAATATTGTCAAGAACAACGAATACTTTAAGATCTCTGATCTTGCAAAAGCAGCACTTAAGTCAGATTCAGAGGTATTAAAAGATATAAAGAAAATGATCAAGAAGGGATTTCTTCCGAGAGCCAGACTTGATGCAACAGAAACAACCTGTATGATTACAGATGAGGCTTATCAGCTTTATCTTGGGGCAGAAAAAGACAGGCTTGAAAGAGAAAAAAGAGAGCTTGATCATGAGAAAGCGGCTCTTAATGTGGGGACAGCTTCAAGAGCAAATCTGACAGGGGCAGATGCTATTTTGGCTGATGGCGAGGAATATATCAGATATGTTCGTGCGACCAATGATATCATTCCTGACACGGAGGAGATGTCCAATAAGCTTTACAGACTTGAGAGCATTATGAACAGGATCTTTGAGCAGGTTAAAAAGAACCCTCAAAGCGCAGATGATCTTCACAAGCTTATGAATTATTATCTTCCTACTACCAAGAAGCTTTTAGAGGCTTACGTGGAGCTTGACAGACAGGCTGTTCAGGGAGAAAACGTTCAGCAGACCAAGAGAGAAATAGACTCAGCCATGGATACAATCAATGAAGCTTTTGAAAAATTGCTTGATAGTATGTTCCAGGATATGGCTTGGGATATTTCATCAGATATATCTGTTATGAAAACTATGATGGCTCAGGATGGTCTTACATCCGAAGGCGGTATGGCAATGCAGACAATGACCACACCGCATTGATATGAGGGTGTTTGGATAAAGAACAAAAACACAAAAAAGTGTTGTTGAGGAGGGAAATAAACATGGCAGACTTAGAATTCGGTGCAGCTCCGGAGGCACCAACACTATCATTTGGTGCAGAGGCTCAGGCACAGGAAGCGCCTCAGGAGGCTCCTGCCGAGGAGAAAAAGGAAAACGGTAACCTTGCTATGGAAGCTCAGCTTTCAGCAGAAGAGCTTAAGCAGGTTGAGGATTTCAGCAAACAGATTGATATTTCAAATTCAACAGGCATCATGAACTATGGTGTAGGAACTCAGAAGAAGCTTGCTGATTTCTCAGAAAAAGCAATCGACAACGTTAAGACTAAAGATATGGGTGAAGTTGGTGACATGATCACTGATCTTGTTACTCAGCTCAAGAATTTTGACGTCGAAGAAGAGGAAAAGGGATTAAAAGCTCTTTTCAAAAAGAGTGCAAACAAGATTGAGGCTCTTAAGGCAAAGTACAGCAAGGTTGAGACTAATGTTCAGACCATAAGCAACGAACTGGAAAGACACCAGGTTACACTTATGAAGGACGTTGAACTTCTTGACAGAATGTATGACATGAACCTCAACTATTTCAAAGAGCTTACAATGTACATTCTTGCCGGTAAAAAGAAACTTGAAGAAGAGAGAAACACAACTCTTGTAGAACTTCAGAAGAAGGCAGCAGAGTCAGGACTTCCGGAAGATGCTGAGAAGGCAAAAGACTTTGCAAATAAGTGCGACAGATTCGAAAAGAAGATTTACGACCTTGAGCTTACAAGGACTATCGCTATGCAGACAGGTCCTCAGATCCGTATGGTTCAGAGCTCAGATACAGTAATGGCTGAAAAGATTCAGTCAACTATCGTAAATACTATTCCACTTTGGAAGAACCAGATGGTTATAGCTATTGGTATTGAGCACGCAACTCAGGCAGCAGAAGCTGAGAGAGCTGTTAACGATATGACCAATAAGCTCCTTAGAAAGAATGCTGATGCGCTTAAAACAGCAACTATTGAAAGTGCAAAAGAAGCTGAGAGAGGAATTGTTGATATTGAGACTCTTAAGCACACTAATGAGTCACTTATTTCAACACTTGACGAAGTTCTTAAGATTCAGACTGAAGGAAAGGCTAAGCGCCGCGAAGCTGAGGCAGAACTTGCTCAGATTGAAAATCAGCTTAAGGATAAACTCCTGGAAGCAGCTAAGAACTAAGACTAAAGAATTATTATATGAGGGGGCGTAGAACCATCAATGATTCTATGCTCCTTTTTAATATTGAAGGAAATTCCTCCGGATTTTCTATTATTTGGAAGGTAATACAGAATGAGAGATGACATAAAGTTCCATGCATTTATGAAAATGACTAGAGAAGCTGCAGGGGTTTCTCTTGAAGAAGCCGGAAAAGGACTTTATACAAAAAGTATGATGGCACAGATAGAAAAGGGAACCACGCTTCCTGATTATATGATGCGCAATAGGATCATGTCCAGGCTTGGAATTTCTTCAGAAGGGTATGAAGATTTCTTACAACCTGAAGAATACAAGAGATACTTAAAGAGAATGGAACTAATTGAACTGATTGAGTCCAAGCAGTTTACAGAAGCAGAAAAGCAGGTTGATCAGGTGCTTTTGGATGAAGAGTCTAGCCTTAATAAGTTGGAATTACAGTTTTATTATGATATGAAGGCAAGATGTTGTAAGGCAAGAAAGGTATCTTGTGAAGAAATTTTTGAACTCTATAAGAAGGACTGCACTCTTACAATCAATTTGGAAGAGATAAAAGAAAAGAAATTTGGAGTGTGGGCAACACTGGAATACTTTTTGCTGTTTAAAATGTTGGAAGTAAAATCGGAGTGTAGTTTGACTACTGAAGAGAAGAGCATACTCGCTGAAGTTTGCAAAGATTTACTTGAACATTTGGAAAAATCAGCAATGGATACTTTGGGTAAAGCAAAAGTATATACTACTGGTGCTTATGCTTTGGGAAAAATAGCTTGTAATGATAATTATGCTCATGTAGACAAAGAGTATTTACTTAAGGTATATGACAAGGCATTGGAGTATCTTAAGGAAAAAGGCAGAAGCTATTATATTCTTGAGATTCTTTCTGATAAGATGGAATTATTAGAAGAAAAAGGGCTTAAGAAGGAATTAGAAATTTCGAAAGGCCTCTATGATGTTATTTATGAAGTGTATAGCCAAAATGGAATTGAGTGCCTTATGGATTATAACTGCTATATCTACAGGGATTCAGATATTTACTGCATAGGGGATGTTATAAAATCCAGAAGAGAAATGATGCAGATAAGTAGAGAAGAGTTGGCTGAAAAAGTGAAGTGTTCGTACAGAACTTTAATGAGAATTGAGAATGGAGCAATATCTGCGCAGAAAGCAGTACTGCGTCCAATTTTGGATGAACTGAATATTAATTGTGATTATACTCGTTCAGACATAATAACTGATGACAGAGGCCTTTTAGATGATTATCACTTATTGTTGAATATAATTAATTATGCTGCTGATGGTGATTGTGAAAAATTATATCAGGATTTGGATAGAAAAATAGATTTTTCATATCCAACGAACTTACAACTTTGGAATATTGTGAAGTATTTTTTTGATATGGAAGCAGGGAAAATAACAGATCAACAATATGCTGATAATATGAAGAATGACTTAAGATTAACATTACCTGTACCTATTGGGGAAATTCAAGAAGGATATCTTCTTCATGCAGAAATAAATCTACTAATAGGTGTAGTTAAATATACAAAGTCCGCAAAAGAAAAAGAGCATCTGATGCAGTATTTGGAAAATTTTTGTAATAAACACGCTTTAGGTGGTTATCCGGTTGACTATGGTGCTTTTGAAACAATAACGATTTGGATGGCAGATGTCTATAGTGATGAAGATAAACTTGATAAAGTTGAAGAAATTGCAAGAAAGCTACTCCTTGTAGAACTTAAGAGTCATAGACTTTTTGAATTACATGGTGCAATGTATATGCTTTTAAGAAATGACGCTAAAATAATGAATAAAAATAAAAACTTTTATGAACAGAGCATTGATAAACTGATAAGAATATGCAATTTTATCAACAACTCTGTCCATAAGGAATATTACTTACTAATAAAAGAAATGATAGAAAATGGTGACGATTGGAAACATTATTGATTCTTAAAAACGCTTCTAGCAGGAAAATGTGACTGAAGAGTAATGATGTTCTCCTCAGATACTGGTGTTTCACCAACTAAATCACTTACAGAAACAGTTGTTGTTTCAGTATTTGTAGTTGTATTATCTGAAACAGTAACGTAAGGAAATGAAATAGTAAATGTGAGATTAAAAATAACAAGTACAAGAACAAGTAAGTTACTAATTTTTTTCATTTTAGTATCCTCCCAAAATATTAGTTTTGCTAACTAAGATACCCCTAAAAAAGACAGATTTCAAGTGACAGAGTATTGTACATTTAACTTTTATTTGTATAATACTCTGTCACTTTTCTTTATCACTGTAAAATTTTATTATGATATTGGCACTAGTAATTTTTACTCGATGAAATGGGGGTTATGCTATGAATGGGGAAAAAAGCATTAGCGTAATATTACCGGTTTATAATTCAGAAAAGACAATAGCAGAATGCATAGAGAATGCATTAGTGAGCCTTCGTGAATATGATGAACTTATTATAGTAGATGATGGCTCCACAGATGATACGCAGAATATTTGCATGAAGTATGCATGGAATCATCCCAATGTTCTATATAATTACCAGGAAAGCAAAGGTATTTTTCTGGCCAGACTGGAAGGAATTAAAATTGCTACAGGCGATTATATCAGCTTTATAGATGCGGACGATGTTTGTGCGGAGAATAGATTTAAAGTTATGCACTCTGTGGCAGCTTCCAATAACGCTGATATTATCTTTTTTGGGGCAACAATCAAAAAAGAAGGCTGTGATACCGAAGTTTTTGATGCCGATATGGTTCCGGGAAATTATACCAGTAAAAAAGTAATAAATTCCTTTGGAAAAATGCTCTTTGGAAGACTTCAGAGTGATGATAACTCATATACAGGATATTTGTGGAACACATTGATAAGTAAAGATGCCCTGAGTGGATTGGAAGATTATGCAGATGAAAGAATCCGTTATTTTGATGATGAGATAATACTTCTGCATGCGCTTATGAAGGCTGAAAATTGCCTTGTATCTGAGAAAAAACTATATCGTTACGATTATTCAAGCTATAAAGCTTCAAGAAAAAAGAAATCATACAGTCCCAAATATTGGGAAAACTTAGTTGCAGTCTATAACCTGAAAAAAGAGATGGCCATTGAAAATGATATGTATAACAGTGAGATAGAGTCCCGTCTTTCGACATTCCTGGGTCCGATTTCCTTTGTGCGTTTTATAATCGGTCAAAATTCTATAGTACCCAGAACAATGTAAAAAATAGCGGATACAGTACATGATAAGAATCATTCTTAACATATACCGTATCCGCTTTTGTTTACGTAAAAAGGAAATTAAAGTGTACTAACGAATCTGTCAAAAGCAGCCTGACCTTCAGGTGTGCGTTTGTAGACACCTGCATCTTCAAGGACGTGCATGAAAACTTCACCGATTTCGTTCTGAATAATTTCATCGATGTTGTCCGCATCAATGTGGTTGTACTTCTTGCTGAATGCATCGACCCAATCTGCGTGCTTTTCAAGAACTTCATCCTTTCTGATATCTTTTCCCTCAAGGATAGCAGCCTTAAGATCTGCCATTTCAGTCTTGAGTCTTGCAGGAAGAACAGCCAGACCCATAACTTCGATAAGACCGATGTTCTCTTTCTTGATGTGATGTAGCTCAGCGTGAGGATGATATACACCAAGAGGGTGTTCCTCTGTGGTTATATTGTTTCTGAGAACCAGATCAAGCTCAAAGTCCTCTCCACGTTTTCTTGCGATAGGAGTAATTGTATTGTGTGGTGTTCCATCTGTTTCAGCAAAGATAAATGCAGCTTCGTCTGTGTAACCTCTCCATTTGTTCAAGATAACGTCAGCCAGTGCAATAACTCTTTCAACATCAGGAGCTGAAATTCTGATTACGGACATAGGCCACTTTACAATACCGGCTTTAACATCCTCAAAGCCTTTTACTGTAAATGTTCTCTCTACAGGAGCCTTAGCCATTGCAAAAGTATAATGACCGCCCTGGAAGTGATCGTGACTTAAGATTGAACCACCGACAATCGGAAGGTCAGCATTGGAGCCAACAAAATAGTGAGGGAACTGCTTAACAAAATCAAAAAGCTTGCAGAAGGTATCATGCTCAATCTTCATAGGGATATGCTTTGAGTTAAATACTATGCAGTGCTCATTGTAGTAAACGTAAGGTGAGTACTGGAATCCCCATTTTGAATCCTGAATAGTCACAGGAATTATTCTGTGGTTTTCTCTTGCAGGATGATCAACTCTTCCTGAGTATCCTTCATTTTCCCAGCAAAGCTGACATTTTGGATAACCGGACTGCTTGGCATTTCTTGCAGCAGCTATTGCCTTGGGATCCTTTTCAGGCTTTGACAGGTTGATTGTTATATCGAGGTCACCGTATTCAGTTGGAGCAATCCATTTCATGTCCTTGGAAATACGATATCTTCTGATATAGTCTGTGTTTTTGGAAAACTCATAGTAAAAGTTTGTAGCTTCTTCAGGGCTAACGGCAAGCTTTTCATTAAACTTTTTAATGATGTTGCCAGGTCTGTCGGTAAGCTCGCCCATCAGCTTTGTGTCAAAAAGATCTCTGTATACTACGCTGTCATTTTCTAAAAGTCCATTTGCAGCAGCGTAGTCATCGAGTACCTTGAGAACATTTTCAAGAAATGTTCCCTTTTCAATTTCCTCAGATGAAAGCTCTTTTGAAAGAGCCTCTATGTCTGCTGATTCATATTCTGCTGCGTCAATTCTAAGATCAATAAGAATAGAATTAATTGCGTATATGATATCTTCTTTTTCTATAAGGCCTTGCTTTAATGCATAGGCCACAAGATTGTTGATTGCACTTTGAATATCCATGTCTGCTCCTTTACAGTTCAAATAATCTATTGTTGACGGGGGAAGTTAGATTACTTCCGGACCGCCACCGATTTCTACTGTATAGAAGGTTGCTTCATATCCAATCTTGTTTTTGTAGTTTTCACCTACAGTCTTTTTGAAGTCTTCGATAGCTTCGTCTTTAACGATAGAAACTGTACATCCGCCAAATCCGCCGCCTGTCATACGTGAACCAATAACTCCCGGAACTTTCCAAGCCTCTTCTGCAAGAGTATCAAGCTCAACTCCTGTTACATCATAGTCGTCACGAAGAGATTCATGTGACTGTCTCATGAGCTTGCCAAAGTGCTCAAGATCGCCATCTTTAAGAGCTTTAACAGCTTCAATAGTACGCTGATTCTCGTAAACGGCGTGTTTTGCCTTTTTCTGCATGTCAGGATCAGTTAAAAGATCTTTGTTTGCTTCAAACTCTTCGATAGAAAGATCACCGAGTCCCTTGATATCAAGTTTTTTCTGAAGAATTGAAAGAGCTTCTTCGCACATGCTGCGACGGGCATTGTACTGAGAGTCTGTAAGTTTGTGCTTTTTATTTGTGTTAGTAACGATGATTTTTGCGCCATCAAGCTTGATAGGTGCATATTCATATGAAAGATCTGCTGTATCAAGGAAAATTGCACTGTTTTCATGACCCATAGCTACGGCGAACTGATCCATGATACCGCAGTTGCATCCGTTGAAGTTGTTCTCAGAATACTGACCTATAAGAGCAAGGTCCTGATTTGAAACTTCAAAACCATAAAGGTCACGAAGTACGAATCCTGTTAATACTTCAAGTGAAGCTGATGAAGAAAGACCTGAACCGTTAGGAATGTTTCCGTAGATTACCATGTCAAAACCTGTATCGAGCTTCATACCTCTTTTATCGAATGCCCATACAACGCCCATTGGGTAGTTTGTCCAACCGGCTGCTTCTGAAGGAGCAATTGTGTCATCAAGACAAAAGCTTACAACGCCAACCTTGTCCTGATTAACTGAAAAGAGCTGAATCATTCTGTCATCTCTTTTTGCTGCTGCAGCGTATGTACCGATTGTAAGAGCACAAGGGAAAACGTGACCTCCGTTATAGTCTGTATGTTCTCCTATAAGATTAACTCTGCCGGGAGCAAAGTATGCTTTTACATTTTCTTTTTTTCCATAAGCCTTCTCGAAGTTTTCAAGAACAGCTTTTTTCATTTCCTGATCGATCATATAACCTCCTAATATGTACCAGACAAATATGTTTTATGTGAATATATCTTAACCTTTAGAAATAAGGTTTTAAATATCACTTTGTTTTATATACCTGTCAAAATGTTAAAAAAGCTCTCCGCTTTTAAATGCGGGGAGCCAGGTGAGCTTTTAAAATGTAACAAGAGGCGGCTTTTTCTTTTCAGAGGATGTGTCAACGCCCAGCATGTTAAGTATTTGATTTTTGCTAAGAGAGTTTAAGTTTTTGGCGATGGGAATAAGTCCATCTATTTTTTTCTGAATCTCTTCTTCATTCAGACCAAGCTTTGTTTTGTACATATCAATGAGAAGTCTGTAGGTTCCGGATATGTCGCTTCGAGTTTTTACAGCAAACTCCAATACATTTGTAGCATCTTCAAAGCGACCATTATTATATAGAAGCTCGCCCCAATTCTGGAGGGCTCTGACTAAAGCAGTGTAGTTCTGATCATATTGGGTAAGAGCAGTTATATTTGCAGTACCATATTCGAGCTTTAAGTCAGTATTACTAATGCCTGTGAAATTAACGATTTTCTCAAACTGCAGAGCTTTAAGGTCTTCCTCGGCTTTTTGCAGGGATTCGTTGTCCCCTGCTGTATCAAACGGAAGTATGTCGAATGGAATGTGGATATATTCAAGGTTTTCAAGACTTTTTCTTCTTACATTATTGGATTCTCGCTCTTTTTCCCAAAAGTCTGCTTCCCTTTGGTCTATTTTCCTGGAAACGCGACGCATACTGATGTTAAAGAAGATTGCCAATATAATGAAACTTGCGAAAAAGGGTAATCTCATTTATAATATCCTTTCAGTTAAACGTTAATAATATATGTGTATTTTCATCATAGCACAGAGGAAGCATTATGAAAAAATTTTTTAGGGGATTTGTTCTCTTTTTGTCATTTTTTGTTATTTGGCCAGGAACGCTAATATACGCTGCTGACTCTAGTAAAATCGCAAACGGTGTGTATGTCGGAAAGATTGATGTATCGGGCATGAGTACAGATGAGGCTATGAACGCTGTTTCATCATATATCGATACTCAGAGGAATACCGAGATAACACTTACAGTTGGTGAAGATAAAAATCTTACGATATTCGGAGCTGATCTTGGAATTAGCTGGACTAATCCGGAAGTCATATCCGAAGCATATGCTCTTGGACATCAGGGAAATGTTGTTCAGAGATATAAAGCTCTTAAAGATCTTGAAGAATCCAATCAGGTATTTGAAATAGAATATGGTTTTGATGAAGAAGCTCTTTCAGAAATAGTAGACAGATGTTGTAACTCTTTTGACCAGGAAAGAGTAAACTTCGGTCTTAAAAAGACTGAAGAAGGCTTTCAGGTTACAGAGGGACAGATAGGATATCTGGTTGATAAGGAAGAGTCTGTTTCTGCAATCAAGGATTTTGTAAAAAATGAACTTAGTGCTGAGAACAACATTATCAATCTTTCTGTAAAAGAAGATGATCCTTTAGGAAGCGCAGAAGAGCTTGAGAAGGTTACAGATGTTCTTGGAACATTTACAACAAGCTATAAATCATCAGGTTCAGCAAGAAGTGCCAATGTAGCCAATGGATGCTCTCTTATTAATGGAACAACATTGTATCCCGGTGAAGAGTTTTCTGTTTTGGATACTATAACTCCTTTTACAGAGGCAAATGGATATTTTCCTGCAGGTTCATATTTAAACGGCCTTGTTGTTGAAAGTGTAGGCGGTGGTATCTGCCAGGTATCAACAACACTTTATAACGCAGTTCTTTTGGCAGAGCTTGAGGTCACAGAACGTCACAATCACTCAATGATCGTTACTTATGTTGAGCCTTCTGCGGATGCTGCTATTGCAGAGTCCGGCGGCAAGAACTTCAAGTTTGTAAATAGTACAGAGAATCCGATATATATTGAAGGATATACTTCTCCTGACAAACATATTACATTTACAATATATGGTGTAGAAACCAGAGCACAGAGCCATCAGGTAAGATATGAGAGCGAAGTTTTACAGACAACACCTGCTTCAGCAGATCAGTTTGTATGTGATTCATCACAGGCAGTTGGTTACGTTGGAACTCAGTCTGCACACCTCGGTTACAAGGCTCAGCTTTGGAAGATTGTAACAGAGAATGGAACAGAGACCAGCAGAGAAGTTGTTAACAGCAGTACATACAAGATGGTACCAAAGATTGTAACTGTAGGAACAGCAGGAGCTGACGAAGGAGCTATGGCTCAGATAAATACAGCCATCGCAACAGGAGATGTGGCTACAGTCAAAGCAGTAGCAGGAGCTCTTGGGGCAGCGAGAAGTGCAGCCGGAACAGAGAATGAAGCAGCTGCAAATCAGGCAGCGGCAGATGCTGTTAATGCAGCTAATGCTCAGCTTGCACAGCAACAGGCTGAGGCAGCAGCCGCACAGGCACCTGCAGAAGAAATTGATACCGCAGAAATAATCCAGACTGATAACTGATGAGAATATATGAGAATAGGTAAAATCACTGAGAATGCTTTAAAGCGTTCTGTATTAAAACTTATAAAGACAGAGTTTAAAGATAGCACAAGCGCAGCTGTAGGGGCAGACTGCGCTTTTTCTGCATCTAAAAGAGTTTACTCGGCAACTGCAACTTACGCGCTTCAATCGGATGATATCGGTTACTATGCCGTTATGAAGGCTGTTAACAGTCTTGTGGCGCAGGGTATTTCTCCCGAGCATGTCGTAGTAAGTATTCTTTTAGATGAGAACACAGAGGAAACTAAGCTCAAAGAAATAGTAAGAAGTTGCATAGAAGGTTGTAAAAAATCAGGAACTGTATATGCAGGTGGACACACAGAAGTTTCAAATGCTGTGAATAGACCGGTTATTACTGCTACCTGTGTCGGATACAAGCAAGAGCAGTATGCGCCGGAAAAGCCAAAGGCGGGTCAAGCCCTGGTAATCAGTAAATGGATAGGACTTGAGGGAACAGCTCTTTTGGCAAAAGAAAAGAAAGAAGAATTGACCGGGAAATATCCCGTTCCGTTTATAAATGATGCCGCAGATTTTAAAGAGTATATTCAAGTGGCAGATGAGGCTGCAGTCGCCATTAAGTCCGGAGTCAGTGCGATTCACGACCTATCAAATGGCGGTGTATTTGCAGCTCTTTGGGAAATGGGTGAACGTGCAGGCTGTGGACTGAAAGTAAATTTAAAGAATATACCTATCAGGCAGGAAACAGTTGAAATCTGCGAGTTTTTCGAGATTAATCCATATCAGCTTTTAGCTGGCGGAGCGCTTTTATTTGCTACGGATGATGGAGAAAAACTAGTGACAGAGCTTGGAAATGCAGGGATTCCCGCTACTGTTGTAGGTTTCTTGCAGGATGGCAAGGATAAGATAATTGTAAATGAAGATGAATCAAGATTTTTGGAAATGCCTCAGGCAGATGAGATTCACAAAATTCTTGGATAAAACAACTTAGGAGGAGCATTAATATTTATGAATACCAGATCAGAAATATTGAATATTATTGAAAAGAACAGCCGTATTGACGTACACGAGCTTAGTGTACTTCTTGGTGCGGAGGAAATACTTGTTGCCAATGAACTTAAAGCGCTTGAAGAAGAAGGTATTATTTGCGGATACCACACTATGATAGATTGGTCCAAGACCAGTATTGAAAAGGTTAACGCTCTTATTGAAGTAAAGGTTACACCTACAAGAGGTCAGGGCTTTGACAATATTGCAGAAAGAATCTACAAATATCCTGAAGTTACCAGCGTATATCTTATGAGTGGTGGCTTTGACCTTATGGTTATTCTTGAGGGTAAATCTCTTTTGGAGGTTGCAGGTTTTGTTAACAATAAGCTTGCGACACTTGATAACGTGCTTAGTACTGCTACACATTTCATCCTTAAGAAATACAAGGATCACGGAACAATTCTTACTAAAAAGTACGAAGATACAAGGGAGATAATAACACCATGAGAAATCCGATAGGAAAAAAAGTTGTAGATATAAAGCCTTCCGGAATCAGAAAGTTTTTTGACATAGTTCAGGAAACAGAAGGTGCTATTTCACTTGGTGTTGGTGAGCCTGACTTTGACACACCGTGGCACATAAGAGATGAGGGTATTTATTCCCTTGAAAAGGGCAGAACCTTCTATACATCCAATTCCGGACTTAAAGAATTAAGACAGGAAGTTTCAAATTATATAAAGAGAACACAGGGCGTATCTTATGATCCGCTCAATGAAGTGTTTATTACAGTAGGTGGATCGGAAGCTATTGACCTTGCCTTAAGAGCAATGGTTGATTCCGGGGACGAAGTCCTTATTCCTCAGCCAAGTTACGTTTCCTATGAACCTTGTGCAATTCTTGCTGATGCGGTTCCTGTAATAATAGAGCTTAAAGAAGAAAATCAGTTCAGACTCACAGCCCAGGAAGTTCTTGAAAAGATTACTGACAAGACAAAGATTCTGATTCTTCCTTTCCCTAACAATCCAACAGGTTCCGTTATGGGAAAAGAGGATCTGGAGGCAATCGCAAAGGTTGTTATCGAAAAAGATCTTTTTGTTATATCTGATGAGATTTACAGTGAGCTTACTTACAATGGCAAACACGTTTCTATTGTTTCTCTTCCGGGAATGAAGGAGAGAACAATTCTTATAAACGGTTTTTCAAAAGCTTATGCCATGACCGGATGGAGACTTGGCTATGCTTGCGGACCAGAAGAAATAATGAAGCAGATGGTCAAGATTCACCAGTTTGCTATTATGTGTGCTCCTACAACCAGCCAGTATGCAGCCGTAGAAGCGCTTAAAAACGGCGACGCTGACGTAGATATGATGAGAACAGAGTACAATCACCGCAGAAGATATCTTTTGAATGAATTTGAGAGAATAGGTCTTCCTTGCTTTGAGCCTTTTGGAGCCTTTTATGTATTTCCTTCTATCAAAAAGTTTGGTATGAGCAGTGATGAGTTCTGTACCAGATTGTTAAAAGAAGAGAAGCTTGCGGTAGTTCCGGGAACAGCTTTTGGTGACTGTGGAGAAGGATTTATTCGTATCTCTTATGCATATTCATTGGACAATTTAAAGGCTGCCATGGAGAGGTTGGAACGTTTTATCAGCAAACTTTAAAAGTATTCTAAACTATTTCAACAAAATCTAAAATATTCGTTGACATAAAAATGCTCAGATTCTAAAATTAATATATAAAATATTTTAATTTGGAGTAAACATGAGCATGGAAAAAGAACTAAAGTATAACGAACCCTGGATTTTACAGAGGGCTGATCCTTATGTGTATAGACATAGTGATGGAACATATTATTTTACAGCATCTGTTCCGGCTTATGATAAGATTGTTCTTAGAAAATCTGACAGTCTATATGGCCTTAAGGACGCGGAAGAAATAGAAATCTGGCATATGCACGATGAGGGAGTTATGGGTGCCCATATCTGGGCACCTGAACTCCATTTTATTAAGGGAGTATGGTATATTTATTTTTCTGCGGGAAACAAAGAAGATAAATGGAAAATACGTCCTTATATCTTACAGTGTAAAGACACTGATCCCCTTACAGGACAATGGAATGAACTAGGAAAAATACAGAGGGCTGATGAGGATGAATTCTCATTCGAAGCCTTTTCTCTTGATGCAACTGTTTTTGAGAATAAGGGAGAATACTACTACGTTTGGGCAGAAAAAGTAGGCGTGGGAAAACAGATAAGTAATCTCTATATTGCAAAGATGGAGACACCCTGGAAGCTTGCTACAGTGCAGGTTATGCTTACGACGCCTGATTATGACTGGGAGAGAGTGGGCTTCTGGGTAAATGAAGGCCCTGCTGTAATAAAAAGAAATGGCAAAATCTTTTTGACATATTCAGCAAGCGACACAGGAGAAGCTTATTGCATGGGAATGCTTAGTGCTTCTGAGGATAGTGATCTACTAGATCCTGGAGTATGGACAAAAGAGAGATTTCCAATACTTAAATCAGATGAGCAAAGAAGCATATTTGGACCGGGGCACAACAGTTTTACTGTGGATGAAGATGGTAGAGATATCTGCGTATTTCATGCCAGAAATGAAAAGGTGATCGAGGGAGATCCGCTCTATAATCCCGGAAGACATGCAAGAATAATGCCTGTTCAGTGGAGTGAAGACGGCAAACCGATGCTTTCATTTGAAAATGGTGAAAAGCTATGAAGAAAGGTGCGATAGTATCAATTGTAGCAGTACTTGCAGTTACTGCCGCTGTTACGGTTATATCTTTTGGGCAAACCGGGAAAAGGGAGATTCCAGAGGAGATGGATATTGAAAACATAAAAGTAGGTTCTGTGAATACAGGAGGCTCTCTTCATGATCCTCAGATCATAATCGGAGAGGATGGAACATATTACTGTTATGGAACCCATATGACTGCTGCTAAATCACAGAATCTGATTAAGTGGAATTCATGGGCTGATGGGGTTAAGCCTTCCAACAAGATTTTCGATAACCTTCTAACAGATCCATACGGAGCATTTTCTTTTGTTGGAAAGAATGATCAAAAGAGCTATTCAGTCTGGGCACCAAGCGTAATCTATAACAAAACTACAGGAAAATACATGATGTATTTTTGTACTACATCATCTTATATCAAATCTAACATAGTAATGGCTGTTGCAGATGATATAGGCGGTCCATATCACTACGAAAAGACACTTATTTATTCCGGATTTACCAAGTCTGACCTGGAACTGATCAATTATGAGGATATCATGGGAGATGATATCAATATCAGAAGCAGGTACATTTCCGGTGGAGCTTATAATAACCAGCTATGGCCAAATGCTATTGACCCTGCAATGTTCTATGATGAAAATGACAGGTTGTGGATGGTTTATGGCTCATGGTCAGGAGGTATTTTCCTGCTTGAGCTTGATACGGAGACCGGAGATCCGATTCATCCTGTTACAGATGATGATAATGCCATAGATGCATACTTTGGCAAAAGACTGGTTGGAGGTTTTCACCATGCCATAGAAGGTCCATACATTCATTATGATGAAAATACAGGGTATTATTATCTGTTTTTGTCTTATGGCAACCTTCAGATGGAGGGAGGCTATCAGATAAGAGTATTCAGATCAAAAAGTCCGGAAGGACCATATGTTGACGCAACAGGCAGCACTCTCGGCATAAAAGATGACCTTAATCATTATGCGGATTATGGCGTGAAATTAATGGGGAATTATACTCTTCCAAGTCTGAATGTTACATATATGGCTCCCGGGGGACAGTCAACTTTTGTTGATAAGGACGGTAAGCTCTATATCGTGTATCATCAGAGATTCAAAGAAACAGGTGAGTATCATGCTGTCAGAGTTCATCAGATGGCTATGAACGAAACAGGATGGCCTTGTATTTTCCCTTTTGCAACTAATGGAGAGACATTATCCGATACCGGTTATAAAGAAAAAGATATTTCCGGGACATTTTACTTGGTAGACCATGGCCTGGCGGTAAATAATGTAGTAAATGAGGCGGTACAGTGCTCTTTTGCAGATGGAAAAATAAGCGGAGGAATAACAGGAGAGTATTCTGTTATCGATAACAGCAATTTCATTACAATAGTCACAGATGAAACGACATATCATGGTATAATGATAAGGATGTGTGATGAAGCAGGAAATGATACGTTCTGCATAAGCGCAGTAGGTGAGAATAATCACTCTATTTGGGCAGTGCAGTACTTGACTGCTACAGAAGAGTAATGATGAAAGAGAGTATAGAAGATGCTGCAAATCAGATCAATTGATGAAGGTCTTGAATTATTTAAGGCTCTGGGATCAGATATCCGAGCAGAGATAATAAAGATATTACTAAATGAAGGCCCGCTTAATATGAACGACCTGGCAGGGCGTTTGGGGATAACGAACGGAGCGCTTACAAGCCATATAAAAAAGCTTGAAGAATGTAATGTTGTGACAGTATCTTCTGAAGCACCGGGGCATGGCAATCAAAAGGTCTGCTCAGTTCAACTTGATAAGATACTTATAGAATTACAGGATAAACCACAGAATGAAAACATTTATACTGCTGATATCAAAGTAGGAAGATTTTCAGATTATATGGTATTTCCGACCTGTGGCCTTGCTAATTCCGATAAGCTTATAGGAGAGGTGGATGATACCAGATATTTTGCCCACCCTGAACGATTTGATGCAGATATTTTGTGGTTTACAAAGGGATATGTAGAGTACCTGATACCTAATTTTGTACCTGCTAATCAGAGAATAGATGAGATATGTATTTCTGCGGAGCTAAGTTCAGAGGCGCCTGGAGTAAACAACGTGTGGCCTTCAGATATATATTTTTATCTAAATGAAACATTGCTTGGAACCTGGACTTCTCCTGGTGACTTTGGAGATGTAAAGGGAATCTTTACACCGGATTGGTGGTTTCCTAACTGGAATCAGTATGGAATGTTAAAAATGCTGGTAATAAACCATAAGGGAACATTTATTGATGGATTAAAGATTTCGGATGTAACTATTGATGAATTCAAACTTTCATCCAAGAGTCCATTAAAGCTAAAGCTTGAAGTTCCTGAAAATGCAGAGCATGTAGGTGGTCTGACAATATTTGGAAAAGGTTTTGGAAATTATAATCAGGATATAAATGTAAAGCTTGCATACAGTCCTATAGAACTATAATAATACCGGTCTTGAATGTGAATCAGATTCAAGACCGGTATTTTTTACTTTATTCCGCTGATAGCAATTGACTGAATGATCATTCGCTGGAACAGGAAGAACAGTACCAGTGTCGGCAACATAGCAATTACAGATGCTGCCATGATTAAAGCGTAATCACTTTGAATAGCATAATACGAATTGAATGAACGAATAACTACCTGCAAAGTCCAGTTCTTTTCACTTCTAAGGAATATTGTTGGAGCAAGATAATCGTTCCAGATTCCCATAAACCAGAGCATAAGCTGAGTTCCAAGAGCACCCTTCATTAGTGGAAGGAAAATTTTGTAATAGATTCTGAAGTAGTTACAGCCGTCGATTTTGGCTGCATCCATCAAGTCTGAAGGAATGCTGTAAAGATTCTGTCTAAGGAAAAAGATCATACCTACATTTCCAAAGCATCCTGGAATAATCAGGGGAGCAAGAGAATTAGTCCAACGCAGTTTGGTAAAGAGTACGTACTGAGGAATCATAACAACTGCAAATGGAATCATAATTGTTGCCAGCAAAGCAAGAAACAGAATGTTCTTGCCTCTGAATTCCATCTTGGCGAAAGCAAAGGCTGCCAGTGAAGAAGTAAAGCCTCCGATTAACAGCACAGGAATCTCAACTTTTATGGTGTTAAAAATACCTGTTATAAACTGACCTTTTTTTAATACCTCCGAATATTTTCCAATAAGGATAGGATCCGGGATGATAGTAAGTGAACCTGATAATATCTGGTTCTTAGTCATAAAAGAAGTAGCTACCATATATACAAGTGGAAATACCATTGTCAGGGCAAAAAGGAAAAGAATGATAAAAATTAAAATGTTAAAGACCTTTTCCTTTGGAGTCGTGACATGGTCTGTTTGATAATCTTTTTTACTGGACTTTTTGAAAAGTGCTGCTGTATCCATTATCACACCTCCTTAATCTATAGTTTTAACCCATTTATCCTGGCCCCAGAAATTGATGGCCGTGATAATGAATATTATTATCGCGAGAATAACAGCTACCGCGCTACCATAACCCAACTGACCATTGGTAAAGGCTTTTTCATACAGGTAGAAAACAACTGTTGCGGAGCTGTAATTTGGACCGCCGCTTGGTGTCATAACCTGAACTTCAACGAATACCTGGAAACCGCCAATGAGTGAAGTTATGAGTACATAGAATGTGACAGGTGAAAGAAGTGGAAGTGTGATGTTTCTAAATTTGTTCCAGCTATTGGCGCCATCGATCATTGCTGCCTCATAGTAGTCCTGAGGGATATTTTGGAGGCCGGCCAGATAAAGGATTACAGTTCCACCAAGCCCCTTCCATACCATGAAGATGATAAGTGATATTTTTACCATCTGTTCATCTCCAAGCCAGTTTGGACCATGCATTCCTGTAAGTAGCTTGTATATGCCATTTAATAAGCCATAATCATAGTTGAATACCCATGCCCATAGGATGGAAACAGCAACAAGCGATGATACAACAGGAACATAGTACATTGTTGTAAGAACTCTTTTGCCGGGAATCTTGCGATTAAGACCCATGGCAATAAGGATTCCGAGAATCATTCCAATAGGAATACCTATCATATAGATAATGGTTGTAGCCATGGATTTCCAGAACTTTGCATCTGAAAAGATCTTTATATAGTTTTGAAGTCCTACGATATTGCCCCATAAGGAGTTGATGCCGGTCCATTTACTGGTACTTGCAATTACTGCAAATACAATAGGGTAAGCCATAAATAGCATGAAACCAATAAATGGAGGTGCGATGAATAGCCATGCCCAGCGTTCTTCTCTTTTTGCCATGGCAGATCTGTGGACTTTAACATTGTTTCTTGACATGTTCTTGCTCCATTCGAAAATCTTAAAGTTAAAGCCCCTCGCGAAGATCTCGGAGGGGCTTATAGTTTATTTCAGAGATGCCCGATTATTTTGTTGCAGAATTCTGAAGTTCAATTGCCTCGTCAAGTGCAGCCTGCATTTCAGGTTCAACCTGCTTGAGATAATCCTCTACAGTGATATCACCATTCTTGATATTGAATACACCGGACCAGAAAGGAGTGAACCATTCTGAGTTATATGTGTAATCTGTTTCCTGAAGAGCAGCTTCATAATGATCGTTTCCATCAAAGTATCCAAAGATAACATCAACGTTTGAAGCGTAAGGAACTGTGCCGTTGTTTACAGCATCTTTGAACTCACCATAGGCAAGGTCAACAATATTTGGAAGCTGGATTGATGCGCCGGAAGTAATACCTGAAACTTCTCTCTGACCATCAGCATCTGTAGAAAGCTTAGCGACAAGTTCTGCACAAAGATCAGGGTATTTGGTTGTGGAAGATACGCAATAACCTACTGAACCCATCCATGTGTGTGATTTGCCATCACCTGAAGGTCCTACAGGCCATCCACAAAGGTTCCACTTGTAAGGGAATGTAGCACTATCCATGAATGCAGCAACATCCCATGTTCCGCAAGCATAGAAAGCAACCTGTCCGTCAAGCCATCTCTGGTATCCGCCAAGAGCTGTGTCCTGCTCAACTGAAGGAGTAAGGCCATTCTTTGTAAGGTCTGTGTAGAATGTAAGAGCTTCAGTAAGCTGTGGATTATTTGCAACGTTGACCTTTGTCATATCATCGTTGAGGAACTTAACACCGTTAGAGTAGAGGATAGGAGTCATTCCCCACTGGTCAGCACAGGCAACACCCCACTGATCAACTTCTCCATCGCCATCTGTATCTTTTGTAAGAGCCTTACATACTTCTACGAACTCATCATATGTGTAAGGTTTTTCTGGATCAGGATAGTCAAGACCTGCTGCATCGAAAAGATCCTGATTATAAGCAAATGCAAAGCAAGAGAGATCCTTAGGGAATGCATAAAGTGAACCGGAACCTATATTAGTTCCATCATATCTGTATATTTCCTGAGTAGTACCCCAGATGCTCTTGATTGTTGCTTCATCTACATAATCATCAAGTGGAAGAACATAACCATTATCAACGTATGAGCGAACAGATGCAGGTCCAACATAGAATACGTCGGGCATATCATTTGCAGTCATGTTAGCGATCATTTTCTGGTTGTATTCATCCTGTGTTGTTACTTCAAAAACTACTTCTTTAACAGTATCTTTGTGATCTTCTACAAACTGATCGATCAGTTTCTGGTAAACTTCCTTCTCGTGCTCCTGCATATAAAGGAATACGTGAATGGTTTCTGTACCTTCACCTGTAAGGGATTCAGTAGTAGAACTTGAAGATGTTTCAGCTCCTGCAGCATCAGATGCAGTCTGAGTATCGGCAGTAGCTTCCCCAGCTTCTTCAACTGTTGTTGTGGAACATGCGGTAAGGACACCGGCACCCATGATACCGGCTAAGATAATACTTAGAATTTTCTTTTTCATAGTCAATCCTCCTAAAAAAAATGTACACACGAACATTACTTTGTCACAATTGTACAAAGCGGAGGATTGACAGTCAATAGATGTTTTAGATTAATCTTAAATATTTTAAATATTTGTCGTTTTATACAAAAAACTAAAGTTTTTTTTGTTAATCTATAAAAGTGTGTTTAGTCAACTTTTGTTGAATAGATATTAGATTCAAAGAATTTGTTGAATCCCTGCCATCCTGGAGCAGCTGCATTAGCTAAGATTTCAGTAAAGGTTTCCATCTTGGCGTCTGTGTTATCAGCCAGGTTAAGGGCTACAGCTTCGGCAATAGCAGGCTTTTTAGGAGAGCCATACTCAAATTCTCCGTGGTGAGCCAGGATACAGTGCTGAAGCTCCTGCTTGAGAAGAACAGGGAAACCTTCGATTCCGCGAATCTTATCGCCTACCATCTCAGCACCCATAACGATGTGACCAAGGAACTGACCTTCATCGGTGTAGTCGTTTACAGGATAGAGGCTCAGCTCTTTTGTCTTGCCTATGTCATGACAGATAGCAGCAGTAAGAAGCAGATCTCTGTTGAGAATTGGGTATGATGTGCAGTAGTAATCACAAAGTTTTGTTACGCTGAGAGTGTGCTCAAGGAGTCCCCCAATAAAGCTATGATGAACAGTTTTAGCAGCACTTGATTTCTTGAATGCTGTAATAAAATCTTTGTCGTTGATAAAGAACTCTTCTAAGAGTTTCTTGAGATAAGGATTCTGCAAAGAATTGATGAATCCTAAAAGTTCCTGATACATAACCTCGATATCTTTTGAAGAAACAGGAAGATAAAGAGATGGATCGTACTCGCCTTCGTGGCATTTTCTGGCACGCTTTACATTTACCTGAAGTGCGCCGTTGAAGCTTGTGACTTCGCCAAAAACATCGATGCAGTCTGTGTCATCAAATTCATCTATGCCATCGCTGTTAGGCTCCCATATCTTTGCGTCAATAGTACCGGTCTTGTCCTGAAGAGTTACTGAATAGTACTCTTTACCGTTTTTGGTAGTGGCGCTGAGCTTGTGCTTGCACATGTAGATGTCAGCGATACGGTCACCGGGCTTCAAATCTTTAATAAATTTCATTAAAAAACCTCATTTCTAAATATTTATTCGTTTGTCGTAGAGCTTGTCATAGTTGCTTCTATGTTAAGTTCAATGTATTCGTTTGGAGCTTGTCTCATAACAGTAATAGATACTACATCATCAGGAGAGCAGCTGACAAGTCTGGTAATCAAGTGGTCATAGGTGTTTATGTCGTATCCGTTAAAAGAAGTAATGATATCACCACTTTGAAGACCTGCCTTCATTGCAGGAGATCCCATTTCAGTGCTCGAAATATACGCACCGGAGGGGATGTTCTGTTTATTTTGTATGCTTAACGGAACTGTGGCTCCGTGAATACCAAGGTATGGTCGTGGCCTTGCGTTGGAAAGATCTTCAATAAGTGATTTAAGCTCTGTGATTCCAATTCCACAGATCTGGTTTTCCATGTCGTCAATGTTGTGAGAATTATCGATGATTCCAATAACCTGACCTTTGAGATTTATCAAAACGCCTGTGGCATCTGAGCTTCCGTAAATATCTGTAGTAATGCGTTTGTAGCAGGAATCCACAAGGTTAAGAGGACTCTTTTCTGATGTGACGATTCCGTAGGCAATAGAATCCTGAATACCTACGGGACTTCCTACAGCAATAACAGGAGAACCTGTAAGACTGCCTGCGCTTGAGCTTCCAAGTTCTGCAGGAGCAATAGTTTTTCTGGTACCATCTGTAAGCTGAGTTCTGCGAACTGTGAGAACACACTGACCTGTAATTGTGTCACTCAGACTTATATCGGCAGTGGCAGTCGCACCATCACAGAAGGTCACTCCAATGGACTCTGCACCTGAAACTGTCGAAGAAGGAACAAGGATATACAGGTATGCGCCGTTATCTGCAACAATAAGACCTGAGGTAGAACCCTTTGTCTCGTAGGAATCTGTAAACCAGTTTGAATCATTGGAAACAGCAGTTACTTTTACAATGTTTTTTTCTACGTTCGCTGTGACCTGACGAAGAGAATACATCATCTTTTCGTAATCGTAAGAGCCAAAAGGATACGAAGCGATTGCCTGATCAATCTGGTCTTTTTGGCTTTCTTCGAGGCTCAGGGCTTCGCTTGCAGCTATTTGATTGTCATCTTTAAACATCTCTTCAGGAGTCAGCTCTTCACTGGGTGTCTCCTCGGGAAAAGATATTTTTTCAGGCTCTTTTTCCGGATAAAGAGTATCCGTAAAAACAGGCTGAAGAACCAGGAATGTCAGGCAGGCAACCATGCCGAAGACTACAGCAAGTGACACTGTGATAACAGTTCTGCGAAGTAGTTTCTTTCTATTAATAGGCCTTTGTTTTATCTTTTCGCTTATAAAGTCAGTATTGGCCAGAGTGTCGTTTTTATTTTCTTCCGGACTAAGTGGCATTTTTTTCACCCCCATTTCAGAACATTATAGACGTTTTTATAGGTTAAATCTAGCCATGAAAGGGTATAAATGATAAACTGTAATTTGGATGATTATGTAAATACAGCATGGAATAAGGATTACTTGAAATGAATCAAAAAGCTTTACGCGTATTGGAATACGACAAAATAATAGAAAAACTGGCGGGGCACGCTACTTCAGAGCCTGGCAGAAAGCTTTGCCTTGAGCTTGTGCCTTCATCAGACATCAAAGAAATCAGAAAGAATCAGCAAAAGACATCTGATGCTATTTCAAGATTATTTAAGAAAGGTTCAACATCTTTTGGCGATAACAGAGATTTTCAGGGGACTCTGAAGGCACTTAAGATAGGAAGTGCTTTGGAACCCGTATCACTTCTGAGAATTGCGGCATTTCTTGACAATGTAAACAGAGTAAAGTCATATGGAAGACCGGCGAGAGACGATGAGGCAGGAGATTCCCTGACCGAGTCTTTTGAGATGCTTGAGCCACTTACATTTGTTTCTGCTGAGATTCGCAGATGCATAATATCTGAAGATGAGATCAGTTCAGATGCCAGTCCTGCGCTTAAGCATATCAGAAGAGGAATAATGCTGACCAATGACCGCATTCATGAGCAGCTTAACAGAATGTTGAACGGCTCTATGAGAACTTATTTGCAGGATGCGGTTGTTACCATGAGAGACGGAAGATACTGTATTCCTGTAAAGTCTGAGTACAAATCTCAGATTAACGGTATTGTTCATGACCAGTCATCTTCCGGTTCAACATTATTTATCGAACCGGCAGCAGTCGTGGAACTCAACAACAAGCTTCGTGAGATGGCTTTGGAAGAGAGTGCCGAGATTGAAAAGATTCTTTTGGAACTTAGTTTAAAAGTATCTGAGCACGTTGACTCCATCAAATATAATTCAGACATTATGACAGATCTGGACTTTATATTTGCAAAGGCTTCATATGCTCTTGAGATTAATGCAACTACACCTGTATTTAATGAACAGCATGCCTTTGATATCAAGAAGGGAAGACACCCTCTTATTGCAAAAGATAAAGTTGTACCGATTGATGTTTATGCAGGCAGAGATTTTGACATGCTTATAATCACCGGTCCCAATACCGGTGGTAAGACAGTTACATTAAAGACAGTAGGTCTTTTGACACTTATGGGACAGGCGGGGCTTGCAATACCTGCAGGTGACAGGTCAGAACTGTCTGTATTTGAAGAGGTGTTTGCGGATATCGGTGATGAGCAGAGTATTGAGCAGTCTCTGTCAACATTCTCATCGCACATGACAAATACTGTTTCTATTTTGGAAAAGGCTGATGAGAATTCGCTTTGTCTTTTCGATGAGCTTGGAGCAGGTACCGATCCTACAGAAGGTGCAGCACTTGCAATTTCCATATTAAATGACCTTCACAGCCGCAAGATAAGGACGCTGGCAACAACTCACTACAGTGAGCTTAAGGTTTATGCGCTGAATACTCCGGGCATCAAGAATGCAAGCTGCGAGTTTGACGTGGAATCTTTAAAGCCTACTTATAAGCTGCTTATTGGTATTCCAGGTAAGAGTAACGCTTTTGCAATTTCATCAAAGCTTGGTCTTCCCGACAGAATAATTGATGCCGCCAAGGAACAGATAAGCACAGAAGATAAGAGATTCGAAGATCTTTTGGCAGACCTTGAAAAGAGCAGAAAGATTATCGAGAATGAGCGCCTTGAGATTTCTGAGTACAAAAAGGAAGTTGAGGAGCTTAAGGCTGAGCTTTCAGAAAAGACATCAAAGCTCGACAAACAAAAGGATGATATTATCAGAGAAGCTCAGGAAGAGGCCAGAGATATTTTGCAGGAGGCAAAAGACCTTGCGGATGAGACTATCAGAGTCTTCAGAAAAGCAGGACCGAATGCTTCCATGCAGGAGCTTGAGAGAGCCAGAACCAGTGTTGGTCAAAAGATATCTGATAAGAACAAAGCTATTTCCAAGAAAAATGATAAGTCAAAAGAGGCACATCCTGTTCTTAAGGAGTCTCAGCTTAAGCTTGGGGAATCCGTTAAGATTGTTTCTATGGGGCTTAAGGGCACTATCAGTTCCAAGCCTGACAAAGACGGAAACCTCTTTGTTCAGTGCGGAATTATGAAAACAAAAGCCAATATCAGGGATCTTGTGCTGATAAAGGATGAAGATGCCAAGACTGCAATGAAGAAGTTCTATGGCAGAACCTCAAGTGGCGGTGGACAGATGGATCTTTCAAAGGCTGCCAATATCAGGACTGAGATCAATCTCATTGGAAAGAACAGTGATGATGCAGTAGCAGCACTTGATAAGTATCTGGATGATGCATACATGTCACATCTTAACAATGTAAGAGTAGTGCATGGTAAGGGAACAGGGGCATTAAGACAGGCAGTTCACAGCTTCTTAAAGGGTGTTCCTTATGTTAAGTCCTTTAAACTTGGCGAATTTGGCGAAGGCGATGCAGGCGTCACAATTGTAACTTTTATAAAGTAAACGGGGGAAATGATGGTAGCAAAACAGAAAATTTTAATTGTCGATGATGATAATAACATCGCAGAGCTTGTATCTTTATATCTGGTCAAAGAATGCTTTGAGACCAAGATATGTAATGATGGCGAGTCTGCTATTAATACTTTTGATACATTCAAGCCCAATCTGATCTTATTGGATCTTATGCTTCCGGGAATTGACGGATATCAGGTTTGCAGAGAGATCAGGAGCAAATCTCAGACTCCTATAATTATGCTTTCTGCAAAGGGAGAAGTATTTGATAAGGTTTTGGGACTTGAGATGGGTGCAGACGATTATATGGAGAAGCCATTTGATTCAAAAGAGCTTGTAGCAAGAGTTAAGGCAGTTTTAAGACGCTTTAAGCCTCAGGTTCAGGAAACACCTGTATCAGATGATAAAGTGGTTCGTTACCCTGACCTTGAGATCAATATGACCAATTATTCAGTAAATTACATGGGCGAGAGAGTCGATATGCCGCCAAAGGAACTGGAACTTTTGTACTTCCTTGCAGCATCACCAAACCATGTTTTTACAAGAGAACAGCTTCTTGACCAGATTTGGGGCTATGAATATGTTGGTGATACCAGAACTGTCGATGTTCATATCAAAAGACTTCGTGAAAAGTTAAATGATCACGAGAACTGGCGTCTTGCTACAATCTGGGGAATAGGATACAAGTTTGAGGTAAGAGAGTAAATGAAGAGAACTCTTTATCTGAAGTTTCTTCTTGCATATCTGCTCTTTGGTATATTTGGGTTTGTTGTGGTTGCGACATTCGTATACAGCATGACCTATGAAAGACTAAGGCGTGATAAGACCGACACCATGTATCAGGTTGCCACGCAGGTTGCCAATACGTATGCAGCAGACCTCTACAACAGTGAGACTTCACTGGAAGCAGTACATACACAAATGGTTACTTTGTCCAAATATATGGACAATGAACCTATATGGATAATCAACCCATCCGGCAGACTTGTTCTTGATTCATCTAGAAACTTAGGACCGGGGGATGAGGTTGTGATAAACGGCTTTGACCCTTCTGTTCTTGGTAGCTCATATTATACGACTGGAAATTTCTGGGGCTCTTTTAACGAGGATGTCATTAGCGTATTTGCACCAATAACAGCCAACTATAAAGTTCAGGCATATGTGGTCATACATGAGCCTGTGTCAGATCTGGTGGTATCAGCCAATGCATTTTTGAACATTTCTTATCTGATGCTTATAGTGCTGTTTTTGCTTTCGCTGATAATACTTATTTTCTTTACGGAACTGGTGTATATTCCACTTCGTAAAATTACCAAGGCAACGGAGCAGTATGCTGCAGGAAATATGTCGTATGAGTTTTCTGTTGAGTCAGAGGACGAAATGGGATATCTTGCGGCATCTCTTGCGTATATGGCAGGTGAAATCGCAAGGTCAGAGGACGACCAAAAGAAATTTATCGCAAATGTATCTCACGATTTCAGATCGCCCCTTACATCCATAAGAGGTTATTTGGTTGCCATGCAGGATGGCACTATTCCTCAGGAAATGCATGAGAGATATCTTGGAATTGTTATCAATGAGACAGACCGACTTACGAAACTGACCAATGAGCTTCTGACACTTAATAACCTTAACACCAAGGGAATGATGCTCAATAAATCTGATTTTGATATAAATCAGGTTATAAGGAAAGTGGCAGAGTCTTTTGAAGGAACCTGCAGGAACAAGAAGATAGCGATTGAACTTATACTGACAGATAATAAGATGCTGGTTAATGCCGATGTGGATAAGATACAGCAGGTTCTTTATAACCTTGTGGATAATGCAATTAAATTCAGTCATCACGATTCGTCTATTAAGATTGAGACAACAGAGAAGCATAGCAAGGTATTTGTTTCGGTTAAGGACAGCGGAATCGGAATTCCCAAGGAAGACCAGAAGCTTATTTTTGACAGATTTTATAAGTCTGACTTATCAAGAGGTAAGGACAAGAAAGGAACAGGGCTTGGTCTTTCTATCGTAAAAGAAATTATTAAAGCCCACGATGAAAATATTAATGTTATCAGTACTGCCGGAGTAGGAACAGAGTTTATTTTTTCTCTTGCCAAGTCCGCTGCAATGGATGCTGATGATGAGGAGTAATAAATGCACATAGTTTTACATCAACCGGAAATACCACAGAACACAGGAAATATCGGAAGAACCTGTGTGGCTACCAACACAAGCCTGCACCTTATCGAGCCGCTTGGCTTCATGATAAATGAAAAAGCGTTGAGAAGAGCCGGAATGGATTACTGGGAAAATCTTGATGTTTCAAGATACATAAATTACGAAGATTTTTTGGCAAAGCACCCTGGAGCTAAAATCTGGTATGCAACTACAAAAGCCAAGCATTCATATACCGATGTTTCTTTTGGCATGGATGATTTCATTATGTTCGGAAAAGAAAGTGCCGGAATACCGGAAGAAATACTGGTGGAGAATGAGGAAAACTGCATCAGAATTCCAATGGGAAATGATATCAGATCTCTTAATCTATCCAACTCAGTAGCGATAGTTTTGTATGAGGCGCTGAGACAGAACAATTTTGAGGGGCTTGAAAGAGAAGGCGAACTTCACAGACTTCACTGGAAAGAATGAAAAATATAAACCCGGTAGTTTTGTATTAATAGAATGGAAAAAGAATGAGTAATAAACATCAGACAGATAGTCAATATAAAAAAGATGACATACTTACAGTTACAATAACTGATATAGGAAATGACGGAGAGGGCATAGGCAAGATAGAGGGCTATACCCTCTTTATTAAAGATGCGGTAATTGGTGATACTGTTAACGCCAAGATAATGAAGGCCAAAAAGAACTATGCATACGCGCATCTTGAGAAAGTTGTAGAGCATTCCAAATTCAGGCAGGAAGCAAAGTGCCCGATTGCAAGACAGTGCGGTGGATGCCAGCTTCAGAATATGACCTATGAAAGACAGTTGGAGTTCAAGCAGAATAAAGTAAGGAACAATATTGTCAGGCTTGGAGGTTTTGAGGAAAGCGCCATAGACAGTATTATGGAGCCTATTATCGGAATGGAAGAGCCCTGGAGATACAGGAACAAGGCGCAGTATCCCATAGGAACAGACAAGAATGGTCGTCCTGTTGCAGGATATTATGCGGGACGAACTCATAGTATCATTCCTGTGGATGACTGCTATATTGGTGTAGATGAGAATAAAGAAATTCTTGATATTGTGCTAAAGCACATGGAAAAAAATAAGATAGCAGCATATGACGAAGCTTGCGGGAAAGGGCTTTTGAGACATGTGCTCATAAGAAAAGGCTTTACCAGCGGACAGATAATGGTGTGCCTGGTTATAAATTATAGAACCGGAAATAAAGCGAAAGCGTATAAGGCAAGAGATAATTCAGAGTTAGAATATATCACTGCTCAGGATGATCTGATAAAGAGCCTTCAGAAGATTTCCGGGATGACCAGTATTTCTGTTTCTATAAATACAGAAAAAACAAATGTCATCATGGGAGTAGAAATACACACAATCTGGGGAAAAGATACTATCTCAGATACTCTTTGTGGTCTGGAATTTGATATTTCGCCTCTGTCATTTTATCAGGTTAATCCTCATCAGGCGCAGAGACTCTACGAGCAGGCTATTTCCTATGCCGGTCTTACGGGAAAAGAGACAGTATGGGATCTGTATTGCGGTATTGGAACAATTACATTATCAATGGCCAAAACTGCTGGCAAAGTCTATGGAGTAGAGATTATTCCTGATGCCATAGAAGACGCTAAGCGTAACGCCAAGAGAAATAACCTTGATAATGCTGAATTCTTCTGCGGCAAGGCGGAGGAAGTTCTTCCTGAATTCTATGAGAGGGAATCAAAGAAGTTATCAGGTTCAAACGACGGAGAATCCAGTAATGCACTTCATCCGGACGTTATCGTTGTAGATCCGCCGCGTAAAGGCTGCGATGAAAAGTGTCTTGAAACAATGCTGAAAATGCAGCCAGACCGTATAGTCTACGTGAGCTGCGATTCTGCTACTCTTGCCAGAGACCTAAGAATCCTCGCTGATGGTGGATACGAATTAAAGAAAGTTCGCCCATGCGATATGTTCCCTTGGTCCGGGCATGTGGAGACGGTATGTTTATTGTCCAAACTCCGCGAAGCGAAGCATCATGTCAATGTTAAGTTAGATATGGATGAACTTGATCTCACAAGTGCTGAGGCTAAAGCTACATACAAAGAGATCGAGGAATGGGTTTAGGAGCACTATGGATTTCATGTGACAAATCTGAACATTGCTCAGGTAAAGCAGAAGCATGGCATCTTAGAAAGAGAGAATTACAATAAGCCTAAATCGGAGA
>JAEEGF012388868.1_pt1 | contig 33185 bp, 27 predicted proteins | sample 9134171 | NCBI WGS metagenome assembly JAEEGF01 (sample SAMN16246542, study PRJNA631951) | gut metagenome | biome: gut microbiome; feature: rumen; material: AP-attached | host: Bos | place: Iran: Karaj | collected 2018-10
ATTTCCATATGACCGCATTCACATCTCCATAATGGTAATGGTGTTCCCCAATATCTATTACGTGAGATAGCCCAGTCATTCATGTTTTCTAACCAGTTTCCAAAACGTTTTTCACCAACGAATGATGGATACCAATTAACTTTATTATTTTCTTTAATAATCTTATCTTTTAGTTTAGTAACTTCTAAGTAATAAGATGGTCTTGAATAATAAACTAATGGTGAATGACATCTCCAACAATGTGGATAGTCGTGTTTCATCTTTTGTGATTTGAATAGTTTATCATTTTCTTTTAACCATTGTACAACTTTTAAGTCAGCATCAAAGATAAAGTCACCTTTCCAAGGTCCTTCTGTATAGCAACCAGCTTCATCAACTGGATTTAAGAATGGTAAGTCGTATTTACGAGAAACACGGTTATCATCTTCACCAAATGCTGGTGCAATATGAACGATACCAGTACCATCTGTCATTGTTACATATTCATCACATACAACAAAGAATCCTTTTTTATTTGTTTTTAGGAATGGTAATAGTTGTTCATATTCCATGTATTCTAAGTCTTTACCTTTATATGTTTCTAAAACTTTAACTTCATCACCTAAAACAGCACTTACTAATGCTTCAGCTAAAATGAATTTATATCCTTTAGATTCTACTTTTACGTATTTTTCTTTTGGATTAACACATAAACCAACATTAGATAGTAATGTCCATGGTGTTGTTGTCCAAACTAAGAAGTAACAATCTTCATCTTTTTTCTTAAATGGAACGATTACAGTATTAGCTGTATCTTCTTCATAACCTTGAGCTACTTCGTGAGAAGCAAGTCCTGTTCCACAACGTGGGCACCAAGGAACAATTTTAACACCTTCATAGAATAATCCTTCATCAAAGAATTTCTTTAAGATCCACCATTCTGTTTCAATATAATCATTTTTATATGTAACATAAGCACTATCTAAGTCAATGAATTGTCCCATCTTTTCAGTTAGTTTTCTAAATGCAACTTCATTTTCCCAAACTGATTCACGACATTTTTCATTAAATTCTTTGATACCATATTTTTCGATATCTTCTTTAGATGTAAAACCTAATTGTTTTTCTACTTGTACTTCTACTGGTAAACCATGAGTATCCCATCCGATTTTTCTTAAAACATTGTATCCTTGCATTGTTTTATATTTGCAGAATGTATCTTTTAAGAATTTAGCAACCATATGGTGTAATCCTGGATTACCATTTGCTGTAGCTGGTCCATCATAGAAAACCCATTTTTTAGCTTTTGCACGATTAGCGATTGTTTCGTTATAAATAGCTTCTGTTCCACCCCAAGCTTCAATTTGTTTTTGTTCAACCTCAGCAACTGGATGCTTGTCTAATTCAGCAAATTTTCTCATTTTTTATTCTCCTCCATTTCAAAATATAAATCCGTTAGATTATCTCCATCATATCCATAATGATCATAGATACTAGAAACATCTAATGTAACTATATCTTCTTTTTGATATCCTAATTTTTCTAAGCAATCATATACTTCTTTTTTGCTTTTGCCTTCTACTTCCATATATTCAGGAATTAAAGGCCATTTGTCTAAATCTACTTCAACGCCATCAAGTAGATATTGTGTACGTTTATTTTGTTGGAATCCTCGGTTTTTAAAACCTAGGGTTTCAAGTATTTCATTAGTTGTATTAAAGTCATCAACAACTATTTCTAGTTCTTTTGTACCATCAATAGTTTTGGCTTCTAAGTCTTTAATAGTTAAGGTTGTTGTTTTTCCATTTGTTCTTAATCTAATCCATTTATTTTCTTGTTTTGGTTTTAGGTCATAAACCATTCTTTCTTGTAATGAATCAAATTGAAGAACTGCTCCTAAACTTTCTAACTTTTTAACCATTTTCTTGTGATTGATTTCTAATACTCTGGCTTCATACTCTGTTCTTTTCATATTCCCTCCAAATAAAAAAATTCATAATCTAAGGGCGCAATTATTGCGTGGTACCACCTTAGTTTATGAATAATCATACACTCTATCTCTTAACGCGAGTAACGTTTGCTCTTACTATATTCAGAACAACACATTAGAAGTGATCTACTATATACTTTCATTTTTCTAATTCACACCAACCATAGATTCTCTTTAAACTAGTCATATATAGACGTCTTCATCAATTGCTTTACGTGCTTTAATATATCATATTTTTCGAAATGATGTCAACATTATATGCTTTTTATGATATAATTCTATCATAGGAGAGTGAAGATATGGATAAGAGTATTTTTAGAGAATACGATATTCGTGGGGTTTATCCTACTCAAATAGATGAGCAGGTTGCATATACGGTTGGTAGAAGTTATGGCTCTTATATACAAGAAAAATTAAAAAGGAATATTTGTGGTGTTGGTAGAGACAATAGATTATCAAGTCCTAGTTTAGAGAAAAAGTTAGTACAAGGAATTACTGATTCTGGTTGTAATGTTATAGATTTTGGTTTAGTTACTACCCCTACTTTTTACTATGCTTGTTTAAAAACAAATGTAATTATAGGTATCATGGTAACTGCTAGTCATAATCCTAAAGATGATAATGGATTTAAATTTAGTTTTGATCATTTAGGTACAGCTAGAGGAGATCAAGTATATGATTTTAGAGATTATACTCTAGAAGGTAAATTCTTAAGTGGTAAAGGTCAAGTTACTAATTTTGATCCTAGAGAATATTATAAAAGCTTTATTAAAGAAAATATTGAAATGGGAAGTAAGAAACTTAAAGTTGTCTTAGACTGTGGTAATGGTACTACTTCTCTATTTGCTAAAGATATTTATTCTCAATTTCCTAATTTAGATATTACAATGATTTGTGATGAAAGTGATGCTACATTCCCAAATCATCATCCAGATCCTTCTGTTGAAGCTAATAACCAAATGTTAAAAGATAAAGTATTAGAAATTGGTGCTGATATAGGTATTGGTTTTGATGGTGATGGTGACAGAGTTGGTTTCATTAATGAAAAAGGTGAAATGATTTATGCTGATATGGCAATGATTATTATCATTAGATATATCAATGACTTTGTTAATAAGAAAGAATACTTATTTGATGTTAAATGTAGTAAAGCATTAGAAGATGAAATATTAAAATTAGGTGGTAAACCAGTTTGGTATAGAACTGGTGCTTCTTGGACTAAGTATGGAACTAATAAAGATAAATTACCATTTGGTGGTGAGTTCTCTGGACACTTATATTTCACTGATAGATGGCCAGGATTTGATAGTGGCTTATATAATGGATTACGTATGTTAGAAATATTAAGTCATACTGAAAAGAAAATGTCTGAATTATTGGATGGTGTTAATAAGTATTACAGTACTGAAGAATTAAGAATTCATGTTGATGATGATAAGAAATTTGGTATTGTCGAAAAAGTTAAAGACTATGTTAAAGAAAAGAATTATAAATACTTAGATTTAGATGGAGTTAGAGTTCAATTTGAAGATGGTTGGGCATTAGTTAGAGCAAGTAATACTGGTCCTAATTTAACTATTAGATTTGAAGCTAATTCAGAATTACGTTTAGCAGAAATTCAAAAGGAATTTACTGATTTAGTAAATAGTCTTGTAGCATAATAAAAGTTCTCAATTGAGAACTTTTTTATTTGTCTAAATATAAAACATTAACATCAACAAATCCACTTATACCTGGTACTTTACCATTACTACACATTTGCCACATTTTATATTTACCATCGTAATTTGTATGTTCAGTATAATGAGCTAACCAAACAGGATATGGCATATCATACCATACTTTTTTTAAGTAGTTAGCACTACCATATAGCATACCTTCATAACCAGCTTCATTTAAAGTATCCATAAAGGCTTTAGCATTCATATTAGTGCTATAAATACTTTGATGAAAATTATTAAAGAATGACCAATTCTCCCAGTCATACGCGACTGGTAAATCTATTTTATAATCTTTGATTTGTTCAATAGTCCATTTAGCATCTTTAATAGCATTTTCTCGACTATTAGCATAAGAATAGAAATAAATACCTACAGGTATTCCTACTTCGTTGAAACCTTTAACATTTCTTTCAAAGTAACGATCTGTAAAGTAATCAGCATCGATTCCTTGAGTTCCACCTACTCTAACTATGGCAAAATCAATTCCAGCTTCTTTTACTTGTTCAAAATCTATTTCACCTTGCCATGAAGAAACATCAATACCAATAAGGGAATTTTCAGTTTTATAATCTCTAATTATTTCTTCAATATCCCAACCAACTCTTCGACCAGATGATCCTCCTCCACCACTTGAAGGATTTTCAACATATAAAGTAAAATCTTTTTCGTTGGTATTACCACTAGCATCAGTAGCTTTAAACTTTAAGTTATAAGAACCGGCTTTATTTAAGTTATATTTACCGATTATTTCACACTTAGGATTATCATCAATATTATCTACACAAGTTATTTTTTCATATAAGTATTCATCAGTATCACCAACAGTCATAGTTTTGTAACCATTTAACCATATTTCTGGTGGTGTACTATCTTTGATATTTATTTCAAATGAGTAAGGTATAACGATATCTTCATCATTAGTATATTCAAAATGAACTTCTTTTATACCAATAGTATCTGTAGCAACCTCATAATCATCATTTATTACCCCATTAAGATTATCTATGAAATCAGATACTTTTACTTTATCAAGAAATTCAACAGTTAAGTTTTCTTTTAAGTTCACAATTATAGTAGCATTTTTAATTATTTCATTATATTCTTCTTTTTCTTTTTCTACCATATAATTTTTATAATATGGTATTAAGACATTTACTACTAAAACAGAAGATAAAACCACACAAAGAAAAAGAATTATGAGCATTCTTTTGTTTTTTCTATTGATTTTTATCTTCTTCTTTGACTTCAACTGGCTCTTCCTTCTTTTCTTCTTCTTTCTTATCTCCACCTAATACAATATCAGGATTTATTATAGGAATGTCGGGATATAGAGATCCTAAATCAACATAGTAATTATCAGTATTAGTTTTATCAATATATATTTTGATATGATTAATACCTGTTTCTTGAATTACTTTGTTAATATCTACAAAGACATCATCACTTTCATAGACATATTCTTTATTGTCCTTTTTATTTAAATATCTCATACGAGCTTTATAAGCATATGTTCCATTTACTGGTTTAATTGTATTATTAACAACTATTTCAGATATTGGTATATCAATATAAGTATTTTCTAAGACTAATCTTTTATTTAATCTATTACGTTCTAATCTTTTAATGAATTTTGGTAGGAAGATTATTAATAAAATTATAGCTATAAATAGTAAGGCAATTGCTATTATAGGCCAATAAGTGTTATTAACTAAATCATTAGGATTATCTTTATTATATGATATAGGTAATTTACTATTAACAGCTACTTCTTTATTAGATTTTATTATTTTGGTATAGGCTTGTTCATTTACTTTGTATTCAACAGTAGCCATATAATCTTTGTTATTATATTCAACTTTAACAACATTAGCGTTTACTTCAATAGCTTTTTGATCTAAGTTATAGCTATAAATGCCAATGGCAATAGAAGCTACTAAAATAGCTAGAGAAATAATAACAATAATAGTAAGTTTTGTATTTTTGGCTTCTGTTATTGAATCTTTCATAAGTTTCACCCTTTTATCCTATACGATATTATATATTACACTTATTATTATATCATTTTTAAAAAGAAAAGAAACAGTTTATTCTGTTTCTTCTTTCTCTTCTTCTTTTTCTTCTGATTCAGGTTCTTCTGGAGTTTCTTCTTTTTCTTCTAATTCAGGAAGTTCTGGTTCTTCTTCAGGAACTTTTGAATCATCATCAGTTAATACATACATATTTTCTTTTTCATCAATAAAGACAATTGTACCTAGTTTTGTTTCACCATAGAAGTATTTATAATCATCATCTCTTTTTGTTAAGTAACCATTAGTTTTGGTTGTAGGAAAATCATATTTTTTAAATGATTTTTTAATTTCTTCTAGGTATTCTTTTTCATTAGACATATTATCTGTCTTTATATAAGTTGTATAGTAAACTGTTTCACCATCATAGAATTCTCCAAGTTCAATAATTGCTACATGGAATGTTTGACCATTTTGGAAGATAACTGTTTCATAAGATAATTCTTCATCATATTCAAACAATACTATTTGGTCTTTATTTTTGTTAGTTAAAACAATATCATCGTTTTCACGAGATATTTTAAATTCAAAATCATTATATTTAATAGTGTTATTAATATATTTTGATGTATGAACATCAACATCTCCAAGATATCTTTCTTCATACTCGTAGCATACTGTGTAGTCATCAGCATCACTAGGAGCTCTGGCAATAATCATACTTAAGAAACTTACTACAGTTATACCAATTAAAACTATATTTCTAATGATACTTCTATTCTTTGTTTTTTCATCTAAAACATCGCCTTCAATTAATGGAGATATTTTTGTTGCTCTTAAGATAAATAAAGCAACACAAATAAACATTATAGAAATAGCTAAAGTAGATTTGAATAAGTACATTATCACTTCATTAGATGGAGTTAAATCATTACATTGTCTTAGGATATTATTATCACCTAACATGATTGCAAAATCCCAGAAGCCATGTAGGAATACTACTGCCCAAATATTTTTAGTACGATAATAAATACCACCTAATAAAACACCGATAGCTGTTGCTTGACAAATTTGCATTATAGTTTGGTATACTCCTTGGCCACCAACCCAAATGTTAGTAACATGCATACCTCCAAATATTAATGCAGAAAGGAAAATACATAAAACAACACTTCTTCTGTTTTTTCCATATCTTTCAATAAATTCGTTTAGTAACCATCCACGGCATAAGAACTCTTCAAATAAACCGATTGTTACTCCTAGAATAGCTAAGGAAATAACATCATACTTAGGGAATGGTCCTTCAACTAATGATAATAAACATCTTACTATGCTAAATACTAGCATGAAGGCTCCAACACCTAGCGATGCAAAGAAATTCTTCCTCTTTTGAATGAATACATAATAATTATGGAATAACATCATAACTACAAATATGACTATTACGGCCATTGTTTCGACGATAATAGTTGTTCCATATTTACTGTATACCATTATTCTACCTAAATATGGAGCTATAAATTGATTTAAAGCATCAACAATACAGAAAACGATAACCATATATATAAAGAATAGGAATATATTTATTCTTTTCTTTTCTGGTTTGTTCTCTTTCATATAATCACCTCTATTGTAATTATATCATCTATATTATTCTTTTTTTAGTAAAAATATATTACTTGTCACTATTTTGTTATTTGTCATTTATTAATAAAAAAAGAGTTACATTGTAACTCTTTATACAGCTTCTCCATCTAAGCTAAAGCTTTTAGCATCTGTTATTTTAACATCTATTATTTTTCCTATTTTATCAGAGGCATTAATAACATTTACTAATTTCATAGTATCTGTATAACCAAATACTTTATTATCATCTTTTTCACTAATTCCTTCAATTAGAACGGGAACTGTTTTTCCAAGTAATTTTTCATTAGCTTCTTTACTATATTTATTAATTACTTCATTTAGTTTATATAATCTATCTTCTTTTTCTTTTAAAGTAATTTTATCTTCCATTTTAGCTGCTGGTGTTCCTTCACGTGGTGAATAAATGAAAGTAAAGGCACTGTCAAACTTACATTGATTTACTACTTCCATTGTTTCATTAAAGTCTTCTTCAGTTTCATTTGGGAAACCAACAATGATATCAGTTGTAATAGAACAACCTTTAACTTTAGTTCTGATCTTATTATATAATTCTAAGTATTCTTCTTTAGTATATCTTCTACCCATTAGTTTTAGTATTCTAGATGATCCTGATTGAAGTGGTAAATGAATATAAGGCATTATATTATCACGAGATGCTATAGCATCAACCATTTCATCAGTGAAATCCCAAGGATGAGATGTAACAAATCTTAATCTAGCTATACCAGTATCAGCAACACGCTCTAATAATTCGGCAAAATTTAATTCTCCTTCAATGTCTTTACCATAAGCATTAACATTTTGACCTAGTAATGTTACTTCTTTATATCCTTGTTTAACTAATTCTTCTACTTCTTTAATTATTTCTTCAGATTTTCTACTTCTTTGTTTACCTCTTGTATAAGGAACTATACAATATGTGCAGAATTTATCACAACCGTATTGAATATTAACCCAGGCTTTGATATTGGAATCTCTTTTATAAGAAATGTTTTCATATACTTTTCCTTCACATGAGTATACTTCAATATCTTGTTTTTTATTTTTGTTAATTAGTAATCTTTGTAGTTCATGAATATTATGAGTACCAAAAACAATATCAACATAAGGATGTTTAGTTCTTAATTCGTTAACAACATTTTCTTCTTGTGCCATACATCCACATATAGCAATTATTAAATCTTTATTATTAGTTTCTTTTTCATGTTTACAACGACCTAGGAAACCATATAATTTATCATGAGCATTTTCTCTAATAGCACAAGTATTTAAAACAACAACATCAGCTGTTTCAATAGAACCTGTTTCAGTAAAACCTAATGATTCTAAACGAGCTGCTATTTCTTCACCATCATGAACATTCATTTGGCATCCATAAGTTCTTAGGAAGTATTTTTGACCAGCAAAAAGAGATTTATCATAGCTATCCTCTAGATAAACATACTCTGTTTTAGCAGTTGTTCTTTTACGTGCTTCTTTTAAATCTGGTAATTTCATAATAATCACTTCCAGTTATAGATTATATCAAATAAAAAGCACTTTTTGAAGTGCTCTTTTTTAGTGAATCTTTCTCATTATTTCTTCAGCTTTTTCTTCTTCAAATTTAGTATATAATCCATAAGAATATCTTTCATCTTTTATTTCAGATTTAATACCATGTTTATTTAAACTTTCTAATACATATTTTTTCTTTTCTGGACTTACGCTACTAGAATAAACTATTCTTGATAATGTGAATACATCTAACTGAAGAACTGCACATGTATAATTTAATGTATACAACAATGTTTTACCTTGTAAGGTATTTAAAATACCACATATAATCCAGCAATAGAAACTAATTTGTTTTAAGGTAGCAGATGTTTTACCATATTCATTTTGATAAAAGGAATTGTTATAAACAAATTTGATCTTTTCTCCAAGTGATTCTAATTCATGTATATTTAAACTATCATCTATAGAAGATAATCTTTTAATTCCTTTGTATATTTCTATAGCTTCTGGAGTTTGTTCAAATGGTACATATGCTGTATTACCAATTATATATGGTAAATTAGGTCTGTTATTAGAGTTTTTATCAATTTTTTCTTCATCTAAAATTCTTGATAAATTATAAACTGGTCTAATAGTTATACCTTGTTCTATAACAGCACCTGTAGCAACTAATTTTTTAAAGTAACCTGGTCTTTCTGTTTGAATTATTGTTGTATAATCGTCAGATTCACGTACAGATAAGTATTCTCTTTTCATGTTCATACCTCCTTATTAGTGAAGTCATCCATGAAAAAAAGACTTCACATATTCGTGAAAGTCTTGTTCAGTTTTACTTAATTGATCCGGTAAATATACGTGTTGACGAATCAAAAACTTTTTGGGAACTACTCCCTTTCAACTGTATATATATTACCATATTTTGGACTTTTTTTCAAGATATGGCCACTAAAAAAGGCTTAATAGCCTTTCGTTCCTTCTAATGATTCATCGTTTTCAATGAAGTCTTTTTGAACATCAATATGACGATATTCATCTTTACTATCTCTAATATAGATATCTTTTATTCCAGCATTAATAATAACTCTTTTACACATAGCACAGCTATTAGAATTTGGTACTATTTCTCCGGTTTTAGCATCTTTACCAACCATGAATAATGTAGCACCAATCATATCTTTACGAGCTGCTGAAATAATAGCATTTTGTTCAGCATGAACACTACGACATAATTCATATCTTTCTCCACGAGGAATATTTAATTTTTCTCTTAAACAATAACCTAAATCAGAACAGTTTTTACGACCTCTAGGAGCTCCATTATACCCTGTTGAGATTATTTCATCATTATTAACAATTACAGCGCCCCATTGTCTTCTAATACATGTAGAACGTTCTATAACTGATTCTGCAATATCAAGATAGTAATTAATCCTATCTCTTCTTGTTGATTTTGTTTCTTCTTTACTCATACCTTATCACCTACTATGAATTATATCAAAATGGGAGCAATAAAAAAAGTGGAATATCCACTTTTTTAATCTACTGGTTCTCCACAAGATGGACATACACTAGAATCATCAGTTAACATCATTCCGCAATTACTACAGAATCTTGTCTTAGTTGGTTCATCAATATATGTTCCTTCTTCTTCACGTTTTGGAGTGTCAAACATGTTGTCATATTCACTAAGTTTTTTATTAATATCAAATGTTGGTTCAGAATTTGGATTACTGAATGAATTTGTCATTGCAGCGAAGATACTATTAATATCATCTTCTTTGTTATCGTCTTCTTCAGGTTCTTCAGTTTCTTCTTCGTTTTCTTCTGGAGTTTCTTCTTTTTCTTCAGGAACACCAGCGAATGGATTAACATTATCTTCTTCCTCTTCAACGATTGGAGCTACTGGTTCTTCTTCAGTTTCTTCTTCGATAACTGGAGCTACAGTTTCTTCAGGTTCTTCCTCTTCACCAGGAATATTTATTTCATTTGATTCTTCTTCAATTATTGGCTTTTCTTCAGGTTCTTCAGGTTGATCTTCTGGTTGTTCTTCTTCAGGTTCTTCGCCAGGTAATTGAATTTCTGTTGATTCCTCTTCAATTATTGGAGAAATAACAGGTTCTGCTGTTTCATCAGCTTCTTCAGGTTTTTCATCTGGAGCTGGTTCTGTTTCTTCAGCAGGTGCTTCTTCACCAGGAATATTTATTTCACTTGTTTCTTCTTCAATTAATGGTTTTTCTTCAGATTCTTCTTCAGCAGGAGCTTCTTCCTCTGCTGGAGTTTCTTCAGTTGTTTCCTCTTCTACTTCTTTTTCTTTTGGAAGTTCGAAGCTTGGTTGTTCTGGAACTTCTTCTTCAGTAGTTTCTTCATCAGTAGCTACAGCAATATCATCTGTTTCTACAGGGTTAATAACTACTTCTTCCTCTTCAACGATTGGAGTAACTGGTTCTTCTGTTTCTTCCTCAACTACTGGAGTTTCTTCTGGAGTTTCATCTGGAGCTGGTTCAGTTTCTTCAGCTGGAGCTTCTTCAGTTGCTTCCTCTTCTACTACTGGTTCAGTTGGAACTTCCTCCTCAACAACTGGAGCAGTCTCTTCAGTTGTTTCTTCAGCAGGAACTTCTTCTTGTACTGGTTGTTCTTCTTCAACAACTGGTACTTCTTCAGGTTGTTCTTCAACAACTGGAGCAACTTCTTCTTCGATCACTGGAGTTACTTCTTCAGCAGGTTCTTCAACTGCTGGTTCGCCAACTTCTCCAACTTCTTCAGGATTAACGATGTCAACTACTGGTTCTTCAGTTTGTGCTTCCTCTACTAAAGGAATTTCTCTAGCAGGTTCATCGTCTTCTATATTAATATTTACTTCATTTTCTTCATTAATTACATTGTTTTCAGCAACTGTAGCTTCTTCGGTAGTTGTTAAGCCATCGGCTGGTCCTGCTGTTAATGATATAACTTCTTCAGCAGGTGCTTCTTCAGTTGCTTCTTCTGGCATAGCTTGAGCTATTTCTTCTGGAATAATTCCTTCACTAGCAACTATATCAACTTGTTCTTCGGTAACAGGAGCAACTTCTTCTACAGATTGTTCTTCAGCAACTGGTTGTTCTTCAGCTACTGGTTCAGCTGGTACTTCCTCAACTACTGGAGCAACTTCAGCAACTGTTTCTTCGACTACTGGAGTAGCTTCCTCAACTACATGTTGTTCAGCTACTACTGCTTCTACAGGTTGTACTTCTTCTACTACAGGTTGTTCTTCAACAACTGGGTGTACCTCTTCTACTACAGGTGCAGCTTCAGCAACAGGAGCTTCAACTACAGCTTCTTCGACAACTGGTGTAGTTTCTTCTATTGCAGGAGCAACCTCTTCAACAACAGGTGCAGTTTCAGCTACTACAGCTTCTACTGGTTGTACTTCTTCTACTGCAGGTGTAACTTCTTGTACAGGAGCTTCAACTACAGCTTCTGGTGCTTCTTCGACAACTATTTCTGTAGGAGTTTCAACTACTGGAGCAACTTCTTCTACAACAGGTTGTTCAGTTACTACTGCTTCTACAGGTTGTACTTCTTCTACTGCAGGTGCAACTTCTTGTACAGGAGTTTCAACTACTTCTTGTACTGGTTGTACTTCTTCTACTACTGCAGCGACCTCAGCAACAGGAGTTTCTACAACTGGTGCCACTTCAACAGCGGTTGCTACCTCTTGTATTGGTTGTTCTACTACTGGTTGTACCTCTTCTACTACAGGAGCAACTTCTTGTACTGGTTCGGATGCTAGTTCAGATAATGGTTGCATTTCTGGAGCAGGAGTTTCAACTACAGGCGCTGCTTCAATTACTGGTTGTTCAGCTACTACTGCTTCTACTGGTTGTACTTCTGCAGCTACAGGAGCAACTTCTTGTACAGGAGTTTCAACTACTGGAGCTATCTCAGCAATAGGAGCTACTTCAGCTACTGGTGCAACCTCTTGTACTGGTTGAGCTACGACTTGTTCAACTGCTTCCACTGGAGCAGGAACCTCCTCTACTAATGCTTCTGGTGCAGCAGCAATAGGAGCTGGATTTACAGCATTAGAAACTATCTCCGTTATTTGATCATACATTGTTGTTGGTCCACCTTCAAAGACCTCTTCAGGTTTAACATCTAAAGCTATTTGTTGTTCTACAATTGGATTTGGTGTTTCAACGATTGCAGCTGTTCCAGCAGCTTCTACTGCAGGATCTACTGGCATTTCTAAATTTTCAACACTAGGAACTGTATTAACAACTTGGCCTGCATCAGGGGTAGTAACAACATTACTATTTTCTTCGACCATTTGATTCACATCCGTTCTTTGTATATAATCCCTTATCTTACATTTATTATTATAACATAAAAAAGGCAATTAGAAAGAAAATTTATTTTTTCATTGCGCATTTTTCGTATATCTTGTTAAATTTTACATTCTTATTTATAATATTATTGATTAAATGAGGTGTTTTTATGATAACTTGTGGTGTTGATATTATTAAAATTGATAGAATAAAAGAAATGGAAAAAAGGAAGGATAAGCTCTTTACTCCAAATGAATTAAAATACTTTGAAAACTTATTAAATCCTTATGAATCAATAGCTGGTACGTTTGCTGCAAAAGAAGCTTTTGCTAAGTGTTTTGGTAGAGGATTAGAATTTATTAAATTCCAAGAAGTCGAAGTTCTTCATACGGAATTACATGCTCCATATTTTGCTTTTTATGGAAACACAAAAAAAGAAATAGAAGAAAATAATTTGAATTTTTCTCTTTCTATTTCTCATGATGGCGATTATGCCATTGCTTATGTAATAAAATATTATTGATCAATAATATTTTTATTTTCGATTATTTTTCGGTATTCTATGTAATCTTTGTTCCATTGTTCATACTTTGGATCTTTACGACGATCTACTAGAGTACCTTTTTCATATAATACTTTTCCTAGATACTTGGAAACTTTTTTTGCACCTTTGTAATTAATATGGTCTCCTCCATCTCTAGTGTCGGTGTTCCAATTAATACCAACTTCGGGAATTAAATTTGTATCAATAAATTCTACGTCTAACTCTTTAGCAAGTTTAACGATGGCTTGATGTCTTTTATAATTCCATGTTGATGCTTGTGGTGCTTTATAGAATATTACTTCAATATCATTTTTTTCACATAAAGCCATTATTTTTTTGATGTAATATATCTCTTCTAAAGGTATATCATCACTAAAATCGTTTGTTTCCATGTAATCATCTAATGGTTTTTTAGGTGATACGGTTATATCTTTATAATTGAAACCTTTTAATGGAGATGTTGTAGTATACTCTACTTTTGAATATATATCAGCTGGTTTCAATGTTTTCCAACGATTATGATATTTAATATATGGAACATGTCTTTCAATAACAGCTAATATCTTTTTATTATCATTTAACTTTCTAAAGAAAGTATTAGTTTCTAAAATGACATATTTTGGATGTTGGGTTTCTAATGCATCTTCTAAATATTCATATAAATAATATATTTTTTGAGCTGTTCCACCCATTACAAAAGATGTATAGCCATAATCTTCATAAACTTCCATTGGTGAATATGAAGCATATGATTCACTATCTCCTAACATTAAGACATCGATTGTATCAGGTTTTTCACCTAGTATTGCACGAGCTTTAGGTTCGCTTATTCCAGCAGCTTTAGAATTGTTCTTTGGTTGGAAAATGTGTGAATATATAGCTGCTTGAACAGCAAATATTAGTAGGAATAATACTGGTTTAATTAATACTTTAAATTTTTGCATTAATACCACCTCCACTAAAATTTGCATATATTGGATCTATAGGAATATACTCTCCTCCATAAGCTCCAAATGTTAAGAAATAAAACAATAATAGATAATATATAATCCATCTTATAACAATTGGTTTTTCAGCTATTTTTTCTCTAATATTAATATTCTTTTCTTTTAGAATACCAACTATTAAAATGATTATTAATGTAATAACAGTTATGATAATGTCTGGCATTGGTAAACCAAGTCTTTTTAGATTTAGAACTGTAAAACCTTTAAAGCTGAATTTAGTAAATATTCTCTTTATCATTACTAAAGCTGCTTTAAAACGTGTAGCTCTAAATATTAATTCGCCAAAGACAATTAAGATAAATGTTTTTATCATTTGGAATAATTGATATGGTTTTGATTGTCTATTAATATGAATCTTTTCACATAATTTTATTACATATGGTTCAATTATATTTTCAACTAGAATTATTACGAAATGGTACATACCAAACATAATAAATGTCCATTGAGCACCATGCCATAAACCATTACATAGCCATACACAGAATAATGCTACGGCTCCAGCAAGTAGTGGTCCTAAATGGTTACCTAAATGCTTTCTACCAAATGTTGTTAGTTTTCTCATAGGTTTAGATAGTGATACTGGATAGAAGATATAATCTTTAAACCATGTACCCAAGGTAATATGCCATCTTCTCCAGAATTCATTAATTGATTTAGAGAAGAATGGTTGTCTAAAGTTTTCAGGATATTTAACATCAAATATTTCTCCTGTACCAAGTATTACATCCATTGTTCCTGAGAATTCACAATATAATTGAATTGTATAACAGATAGCAGCTAGGAAGATAATTCCTCCATCGTATTTAAGATAATCAGAGAATATGGTTTTGATAAATACATTTAATCTATCTGCTACTACCATTTTCTTTAATAAACCCCAAATAATTCTTTGAGATCCGAAAGTTAAGTTATGATATGTAATTGGTCTACCTTCCCATAAGCTTTCGGCTGTATCACTATATCTAACGATTGGTCCTTCCATTATTTGTGGGAAGAAACTCATCCATAATGCTAGTCTTCCTAAATTAGTATCAGCTTCTATTTTTTCATTATGAACATCAATAATATATGATAATGCTTGTAATGAATAGAAGGAAATACCGATAGGTACTAATAATTTAGGTATAGTTATTCTAAATGAAAGATTTAATAATTTTAGTATGCTGTTAACATTAGATAAGAAGAATGGTGTATATTTTAATACTAATAAACATCCTATGTGTAATAAAACAGCAAGTAAAATAACCCTTTTCTCTTTTTTATTAAACTCTTCTTTTATTTCCTTTTTACTATCTTTATCAGCTTCTTTTAATTTTATCTCTCTTTCATTCTTAAGATATTTAAGCCATAGACCAAAATGATGAACTGAAAAAGTGGATACCAATAAGAAGACTAATAATTTATTACTTATTAGCCAAAAAAAGACATAGCTCAATAGAATTAATACTTTAGAGCGATGCTTTTTAGGTGTAATCCCATATACGAAAACGAAAACGGGCAATATTACTAGGAAATATACAGGACTACAGTAGGACATACTATTCTTCCTCCTGTAATCTTGTAATTAATGCATAAATCTTTTTAGCTGAATTAAAGTTACCAGGGACTATTTCAACTGTAGGAATAACTACGTCGAATTCATCTTCTATTTCAGCAACTAAAGATAAAATAGTTAATGAATCTAGATAGTGTCCATCGATTAGATTTTCACATGTTTTGTAGTCAACTTCTGGTTGTAATTCTTCTAATATTTCGATTAACTTTTCCATTTTCTACTCTCCTTTATAATTTGGTGTATTCAAAACGTGAGTTGGTAAAGTTTCTCTAACAACTTCACATTTAATACCTTTTTTCATAACGATCTTAGGCAAATCTCTACTTAAGAATAAAGATATACCTTCGCTCATACAGTATGCACCAGTGTTTTTAAAGATGAAGACATCACCTTTTTCTAAATTAGAAACTGGTAACTGCTTAACAATTATATCATTAATTGTACAAAGTGAGCCACATAAATTCCATGGTTCGGTATTTTTTTCATCTCTTTTTGGTAATAATTCATAATGTGGATGCTTCATAGCCATTGTTTGACCATAGTAAACTAAATGATTCATTCCACCATCTAAGATAGCAAAATTACCTACTTGGTTAACTTTTTTATCAACAACAGTTGTTAAATAAGAACCACAACTAGAAGCTATACTACGACCTATTTCTAGAGTTATTTTATATTTCTCACTTATTGTTTTAATTATCTCATTAAATTCTTTGAAGAAAGCTACTTCATCAAATTCATCACTTTGGAAGTAATAAACTGGGAAACCAGTTCCAAATTCTATTTCTTCAATTTTGATATCATATTTTTCTTCTAATGAATCAACAAATTCTCTTAAGTACTCTACTTCTTTAGTTAATCTCTTAGTAGAATGTTTTTGAGTTCCTGAGAAGTATTCAATACCATTTAGAGTAATATGTTTATATTTTTCTCTATTCTTATAAATATTATCTACTTCTTCTTCATTCATACCAAATTGATTACCACTTGTTAAACGAAGTAATACTTTAATATCTCTTTTATGTTTTTTAGATAATTCATCTAATAATTCGAATTGAGTTACTGATTCAGCAGTATATATTCCCATATCTGGATGATTTTCCATCATTTCATCAATTACTTCAGGAGTTTTATATACACCAGAAATAACTAGTTTTTCCATCGGAATATTAAGTTTTTTACATACTTCATATTCTCCTGGAGAACAAACTTCAAATCTAGCTACATAAGGATTAGCTTCTTTAATAATAAAGGTATTAGCTTTGACTGCATAGCAAAGATCTAAATCTTTATTTAAACTTTTATGAAGATATTCTAATCTAGATTGTAACTCATCAATATCAAATAAATACAATGGAGTTCCAAATTTTTTAACTATCTTTTCGTAATCAGTCATTATTTTTTCACCACCATAGCCATTAATTCTTTACGATCTATTTTACCATTCTTAGTTAATGGCATACTATCTACTTGTTTTAAGATACCAGGTATCATATAAACTGGTAATGTATCTTTTAATGCAGTATGTAATTCTGCTTTTTCCATAGTTCCTACATAGAAACCATATAGTCTTTGTTTTTCTTCATCAAATAAGCAGCAAGCTCTTTCGATTCCTTCTACTTTCATCATAGCTTTTTCAATTTCTTCTAATTCAATTCTATGACCATTATATTTGATTTGGAAATCTTTACGTCCTTGGAATACAAGTTCTTTTTCTTTGTTGTACATTCCAAGATCACCAGTACGATATATTAATTCAATATAATTTTTATTTAATGGGTTTTGCGTAAAGTGTTTTTCTGTTTCTTCTTTGTTATTAAAATAACCTAAAGCTAAACAAGTACCACTTACACATATTTCACCTTTTTGTTCTGGTTCTGTTATTAATTTATCATTTTCATCTAATAACATTACTCTTTCATTTTCAAAAGGTAAACCAATAGGAATATATTTTTCATATTCTCTATTTCTATCGATTACATGATACGTACAATTACATGTTATTTCAGTTGGTCCGTATAGGTTAACAAATGTTGCTTTTGGTAAAGCTTCCATCCATTTATTTAAATGTTTAATTGGCATTACTTCACCACTGAATAGAATCTTGTTAACTTGTTTAGGAACACGATAATCTAAGCCATGGAAAGTACTGATTAAGCATAATGCTGATACAGCCCAAACCATAGTAGTTACATTATGATCACAAATGAAATCTAGTAATTCAGCTGGTGATGAGAACAATCTTCTAGGAATAATTACAAGAGTTGCGCCAACACATAATGCTGAATAGATATCTTTTACTGATACATCGAAATCAAATGGAGCTTGGTTACCCATAACATCTTTTTTAGTAATATTAAATTCTTTTGTAAATATATCAATGAATTCAATTACTGATCTATGACAAACGCTAACTCCTTTTGGTGTTCCAGTTGAACCAGATGTGAAGTTTGTATATAAAGGATCAATATCAATGAATCCTTTTCTAACTTCAGCTAATCTATTTTCATTTAAGCGACATTTCTTTAAATCATCTACTAAGTAAATATTTTTCTTTTTAAATATATCTTTAGCTAAACTTAAATGCTCTTTATCAGTAACAATATATTTGGTATTTAGTGTTTCATCTATCTTTTCAATTCTTGGTATTGGTAATTCAGGATTAATTAAAGTATATGTTGAATCAGCATATGCTATACCTAAGAATGTTGCTAAAGCATCAATGCTTTTATCCATGAAAACAATAACAGGTACTCTAACTGCCCCTTCATTAATCAAAAAGGTACCAGCTTTTTGACTAAGTTTTAATAATTCTTCATAAGTACATTTTCCAAATTCGTCAACAACAGCTATCTTATTAGGATCCTTCGTTGCTGCTCTTTCTAGATATTCTACGACGTTTTTCATAACGTACCTCCTCATACTTAACTATTATATCATATTTAGGCTTTTTTTAAACAAATAATGCCACTGTGTCTATAACATTTCTTTATAACTAAAAAAAGAGCTATAGCTCTTTATTTAACAGGTTTAATAACTTTTGTTCCACCCATATATGGTTGTAATACTTTTGGAACTTTAACACTACCATCTTTTTGATAGTTGTTTTCTAATAATGCTATTAATCCTCTTGGAGAAGCAACAACAGTATTATTTAATGTATGTAAGTAATATGTTCCTTTTTCTCCTTTAGCACGGATACCTAAACGTCTTGCTTGAGCATCTCCTAAAGTAGAACAACTTCCTACTTCGAAGTATTTTTGTTGACGAGGGCTCCATGCTTCAATATCACATGATTTAACTTTTAAGTCAGCTAAATCACCACTACAACATTCTAGTTGTCTTACTGGAATATCAAAGTTTCTAAATATTTCAACTGTGTAATTCCACATTTTTTCATACCAATCCATTGAATCTTCTGGTTCACAGATAACAATCATTTCTTGCTTTTCAAATTGGTGAACTCTATATAGACCTCTTTCTTCTAGACCATGAGATCCTCCTTCTTTACGGAAACATGGTGAATATGAAGTCATATGAATTGGTAATGTTTTTCTATCAATTATTTGATCTTTAAATTTACCAATCATACTATGTTCTGAAGTACCTATTAAGTATAAGTCTTCACCTTCGATTTTATACATCATTGCTTCCATTTCTGGGAATGACATAACACCTGTAACTACATCAGCATGAATCATGAATGGTGGAATTGCATAAGTAAATCCTTTATCTATCATGTAATCTCTAGCGTAAGCAATCATAGCTTCATGAAGTCTAGCAACATCACCAAGTAAGTAATAGAATCCTTCACCACTTGTACGACCTGCTGCTTCTTTATCCATACCACATAAGCTGTTAATAATATCAGCATGATATGGAATTTCATATTCTGGAACTACTGGTTCACCAAATCTTTGTACTTCAACGTTTTCTGTATCATCTTTTCCAATTGGAACTGAGTCATCAATAATATTTGGAATAACCATCATTTTTTCTTTGATTTCAGCAGCTAATTTTTCTTGTTTAGCTTCTAACTCAGTTATTTCGTTAGCCATCTTTGCTATTTCTTCTTTGATTTTATTAGCTTCATCAATCTTTTTGTCTTTCATTAATTTACCAATTTCGCCACTCATTTTATTTTTATCAGCTTTTAAATTATCAGCTTTAGTTTGAGCGTCACGAACTTCGATATCTAGTTCATATACTTCATCTACTAATGGTAATTTTTCATCTTGAAATTTCTTTTTAATATTTTCTTTTACGATATCTCTATTTTCTCTTATTAATTTAATATCTATCATTTTTTCTTTCCTCTTTCTTTTATGTATTTTTCAATAAATTTTTTGGATGGTGAATAAATCTTTTCTGGAAGATTATCTAATTCAAACCATTCCCATTTGTCTTCTTTTTCAGGTTCCATTGTTTTTAATCTACCCGAGTACTTGGTTGTAATCATTTCAATTGTTACGAAATGACGATCTGGTTGGAAGTCATCCGAGACAGAGAAAACCTTAGGTTCTTTTATATCTAAATTGGTTTCTTCTTTAATCTCTCTAATAGCTGTTTCATAAACAGTTTCATCATATTCTTGTTTTCCACCAGGTAATGTCCAAGTATCTGGTTCATAGATACCACCTGTGTCTTTTCTAGTTGGGGATCGATGACCTAGAAGAATTTTATTATCTTTTAGAATCATAACGCCGATACCAACTTTGATATGTTTTTCCATAGTCTTCTCCTTTCTTTTGGCTAAATAAAAAAAGAATGGTACACAAGGAGTGCATAAGCACGGTACCATCCTTTATTTAACTTATTTTATATAACGGTATTCCCGGCAGTGATTAGCTGCTCTAGAAAGTAGATTCATTTATAGCCATCTATCTATTTCCATCAACCATAGACTTTCTATAAGACTTTTATAAATTACTGGTCTTTCTTAATCGATTTATGCACCTATTTTATACTCTTTTAAGTAGTTTGTCAAACTACATATCCATTCTACTAACTGCAAAGATAGCTAGTAAGATGATACCAACAGTAATAAATAATATTAATGTTACGATAGCAGTTAAAATAGTAGAACCTCTATCAGTATCATAATCACCAACATAATTTGTTAGGAATGGAGCTATTCTGTTTTCATATAGAATATTATTATCTTTATATCTAGCAATATCTTCTTTAGTATCAGGTTCTCTTTCTTTCTTAACTTCAACTATATCAGTTATCATTTTGAAGTTATCTGATACTAAATCAATATATTTATTATATTCATCAAATGATAAATGTTCTTTAATAACTTGATCAATAATAGAAATTAATGTTTCTTTATTCATAACAATTAATGATAATAAATCTTTAACTTCTTTGTAATAGTTATTAACTATAATACCTAGTAATTGTTTTTTATCAACAATATGGAAATTACATATTGTTTGATAATCTTCTATATTAGGTAAGGAAATTGTATATTTATTATATGATGGAGATAAACGATATGTGTATTCTAGTTTTTCTTTATTAACTATTAAACCAATATTAGATAAGTTATTATCTATACTATTAGTTAATAATTCAAATACTTTCATATTTAAATAATCTTTTTTAAGTTCTTCAATATTTTCTTTTTTAATATCTGGTAAAGCTTGGAATAGTTTGAATACATATTCTAAGTTCTTTTTAATATCTTCATTATCATGTAATTCTTTTATACCATATTTGATATTTTTATCATGATAATCAATTAATTCATTTTTTAATGTAAATTTAGATGACTCTTCTTTAACGAATTGTAATGTTTCTTCTAAATTTAAGAATCTTTCATTTGGTTTATCAAATGAGATATTAACAATACCAGTTGGTTCCATCTTAGAATTGAAAATACGATATGTATTAGCATATGGAATATTAAGCAGATAAGCAATATCACTCATGATAAGTTCATAATCATTATTAATACTATTATCTTTTTGGTAACCTTTTTTATTACCATTAATACTTACTCTAGTTAAAGAAGGATTAATCTTTTTTTCTTCTTTGATATAAGCTTGTTCAATAACCTTTACTCCTTGATCATAAGAAAGTAAATAGCAGTTATTGCCTTTTTTAAGTTTATCAATACTAGATAGATAATATTCTTTTAGAGAAGCTAGATAATTATTGTGATTTATCTTTCTAACTTGATTAGAAAACTTGTTATCTATTAGAGTATTTATTTCATTCAAAGACTTATCAGTTTTTTCTAGGTTAGAAGCTAATTCTTCGATTTTTTCTTTACTATAAATTTTACCTAGTTCTTCTAATTCTGATAATCTTTCATTAATGTGTTCAATAATTAAAGCTTTTCTATCCATATCAATACTCTCCATTCTTCTATAATTATATCATATAAAAACAATTAAAAAAACAAGTTTTGCACTTGTTTTATAGTATTTTAAACGGTACTAGAGATATTATTACTTTACCAATAACATCTTCTTCTTTGATACCGCTAACAGAAACGAAACGACTATCAAAAGAATCATTTCGATTATCACCTAATACAAAGTATTCACCTTTAGGTACTGTTAGAGGATATGTTTGTTCTTCTGGTGGGGTTTTACCTTCAATATATGGTTCTTTTATTTTTTCACCATTTACTTTTACTTCGCCCTCTTCAGTTATTTCTATTTTATCTCCGGGAAGACCAATTACTCTTTTAATTGTATCAGAGTCTTCATCTTTGTAGACAATTATATCTCCTCTTTTTATTTCACGTTTTTTGAATACTAATACTTTTCCACCATCTTTAATAGTTGGTTCCATACTCGTTCCAGATGTGTTATATATACGACAATAAATAACAATAAATGATGCAAGTACACACACTAAAAGAAAGAAGAAAATTAAAAATTCTTTATTAGTTTTACTTTTCATATCATCATCTCTATTTTATTATACAAGTTATTTTTTAGAAATACTAGATATATTACAATTTATCTCAATCTTGATATCATTGTCTTCAATAACTGTATTATTATCATTTTTATATTTTTTTAAGGTATTACCATTTTTAATATATAATTCTTCTAAATTAGTGTCTTTTACTTTAATGGTACTTATTTGATTCTTTTTATTTAATTCAATATTTATTCTTTTTGATGGTGTTAAAATAGTATATTTGTTTTTACTAGTAGGAACTATATTTAATGGCTCTTTAATCTTTTTATTAGTTATTTTCCATAGTAACTTACCATCATTAATATTTATTTTTTTAATTATATTTTTAGTAGTATCTACTATTAAAATATTACCATCTAAATCTAAAGACATACTATCTACTGGTTCTTCTAATTCCCAAATTATTTCTTCATTATTTAGATATGATAATTTATTATCATAGTAAGTAATATATTCATCATTGTTTATATATAAGTAGTTTTCCACATTAGATATGGATTTAGATAAATTAAAATATGAATCTAAAATAATTAAATTATTATCTTCAATATATGTATAAGTATCATTATCTTGTTTAGTAAAATAATAAGTCTTATTAGGCGTTAATCGGTAATAAGCTATTTCACCTTTTTCATTAATAATTATTTGATAATTAAACATAGTATTATCTTTAATAGTAGATAAATAATAATCACCTACTAATTTACTCTTTCCTTCTACTTTTAAATCAGGAAATGTGGAAGGAAGAATATTTATTTTTATTTCTCTTTTTTTACCTGTTAAATATTTTATATTTAAAGTAAGATAATTATCTTTATTAATTTTTTGATGAGGAATAGAAATCATTCTTTTAGCTTTTAATTTTTGATTAGCAATTGATGTATTAAAGTTATTATTATTTTTAGTTATATTTATGGAATCATTAGCATTATAAGAAACTAGATCTATTTGTTCAGTATCTTTATAAATAATGTATTCATTATCATTAATAGTTATTCTAAGAGGTGTATTGTAATATGACATTATTATGATTGGTATTAATAATATTACTAGTAATACTAATAATAGAATTTTTATTTTATTTTTCATATTAGCCTCCTTAAATAAAAAAATTAGGTCACATACGTCCCTAATTATTCTATTAATATTATATCATAAAAGTTTATTTCTTACTTTCATATTCTTTTAAGGCTTTTTCTAACGCTCTCCAAGGAATGGTTGCACAACCAATTCTATTTTGTTGTTTATAGATTTCATCATAACAACAAGCTTCTTCAAGGAGTTCTTCATTGTACTCTTCGCCTTTAATCATACTATAATAATTCTTAATTAATTCTTTTACTTCAGGAATAGTTTTACCTTTTAATAATTTAGTCATTATAGATGATGCAGAAGTAGATATAGCACAAGCTTCACCATTAAAATGAACATCTTTAACTATATCATCTTCTATTAAGATATATAAATCTATATTATCGATACATGTATCACTATTAGTATTAACTTTGATATAGCTTTCATCTTCAACAGTATCTTTATTTAAAGGATGAAGATAATGTTCCATAATAAGTTCTTTTTTTAGTTCAGGGTCTAACATGTTTTCACTCCCTTTTTATAACATTTCTTTTAGTATTTTATTTTTATCTTTTAATAGATCAACAACGTAATCTATTTCTTCTTCAGTATTGTAATAATATAAACTCATACGAACAGTATTTTTTACTGTGATTAAGTTCTTTAATAATTTAGCACAATGATTACCTGCTCTAACACATACTTTATATTTATTTAAATATACAGCAACATCTTGAGAGAAGATACCATCAACATTGAAAGCAACTATGCCACCATCATTGTTTTCATTATAAATACTAATATGAGGTATTTCTTTTAATTTAGAAATTGCATATTTTTTTAGATTTCTTTCATGTTCTGTTATTTTATCTAAACCAATATTATCAACATATTTAATTGCTCTACTTAAACCAATTACACCAGCTATATTAGGTGTTCCTGCTTCTAATCTAGTTGGAATAGGTTTTAATTCTACAGTTTCTACAGTATCGAATGATTCATTCATTCCTCCACCTAGGTTTTGTGGTTTTAATTGTTCTAGTAAATTTTCTTTACCATATAAAACACCTACACCAGTTGGTCCACATACTTTATGTCCAGAGAATGCTAAAAAGTCACAATCTAGATCTTGAACATCTACTTTGATATGTGGAATACTTTGAGCACCATCGACAACAACATAGATATTATTTTTATGTGCATATTCACAGATTTCTTTAATTGGCCTTTCATCACCAATAACATTAGTTATTTGGGCAAGACTGATAACTTTGGTATTAGGAGTAATAGTTTTAATTACATTATCTAAAGTAACTTCGTTATTATCAGTTAATGGTATAAATTTAACATTTATCTTTTTTTCTTTAGCTAATTTAAACCATGGCAAAACATTAGAAGCGTGTTCACTTTCTGTGATTAGTACTTCATCATTTTCTTTTAATATTTCTTTAAAGAAACCATCAGCTATCATATTTAAAGAATTAGTTGTTCCACTTGTAAATACTATTTCTTTAATACTATTAGCATTAATGAAGTTCTTTACTACTTCACGTGCTCCTTCATATTCATTATCTACTTTTAAAGATAAGTCATAATCTCCTCTATGAGCATTAGCTGTATAATTTGAATAATAGTCAACTATACTATCAATAACACTTTGTGGTTTTAATGTTGTTGCCCCATTATCTAAATAGATATAGCCAGTTTTTAACATTGGAAAATCTTCACGATTCATTGTTTCACCTCCAAACACCTATGGTTATTTTAGCATTTTTTCATTTAATAGTCTATAAGGTCTAAAAAATAGAACTATCAAGTTCTATTTATTCTCTAATAGTTCTATAAATGATTTTGATGATACAGTTAAAGCTTTTTCATTATAAACTAAATTAATCACTTCAACTGGTAATGGTTCAGTTATTTTGGCTTTAATTAAGCTATCATCAACTAGAGTACCAGGTATATAACCAATACCCATTCCTTCTTTAATATAATTCATTATTATTTCACTATTTTCCAATTCCATTGTTGGTTCAATAGTTAAATCATATTTGAATAAAGTATCATCTAATTTTTTACGAGATACCGAATTTTTAATTGGTAATAATATTTTAAATTGTGATAAATCTCTAATAGTTTCAATTTCTTTCTTTGTATATGTAGGAGAATAAGCAAAGCAATATTCTTCTTTAGATAGTTCTTCTGTTTTTAAATTAGGTGGAAGAGATACTCCTCCAGGTAATAAAAGAAGATCTAATTTATACTCATCTAATAAATCTAATAATCTATTAATAGGTTTATAAACTATTTCAATAGTTATATTATTATGTTCTTCCATAAATTGTTTTATATATTTATTTAAATAACTAATACTAGCATAATCAGGTGCACCAATAGATATTTGGCCTTTGATTAGTTCTTTTGATTCTTGTAATTCTTGTTCACCTAAAGCTAAATAGTTATAAGCTTTTTCTACATAAGCTAGTAGATTTCTTGCTTCTGGTGTTAATTCGATTCCTCTATTAGTTCTAAAGAATAATAAAGTATTAAGTTCAAACTCTAAGTTTTGAATATGTTTGGATATAGCAGGTTGTGATATATGTAATACTTTAGAACTCTCACTAAAACTTTTAGTTTTAGCAACCGTATAGAATACTCTATATAAATTCAGATTCAAGTTATCACATGGTAAAGCCATACGGATCCCTCGCTTTTGTGCCCTTTATTATAACTATTTTATATACAATGTCAAGGTTGGTATAACTTTTAATAATTAAAAAAAGAAGGTTTAGACCTTCTTATTTAGCATCTTCTAGCCAAGCTCTTAAATCTTCTTTAGATAAGTAACCAACAACGTCATTTAATACGATTCCATCTTTTAAATAGAATAATGTTGGAGTTTTTTGGAAACTATAATATGTTCTAAATATTTTAATTTCTTCACTAGTATATTGAGTTACATCAATCTCATAAATACTTTCATCTAATTCAGCAAAATATGGTTCAATTACATCTGATTCAAATGCTGCACATGTAACACATGATTCAGAAGCTATTAAAACTACCATATCTTCTTTAGCTTTAACTTTATCTTCAAATTCTTTTAAAGATAATCTTTGGATATGAGGATATGATGATTTCTCAACTGGATTATTTGGTGTTTCTGAATTACGTTGATTAATCTTTTCTAAGATATTACTATTAACTGTTTCAGAATTTACCTTTCTTATATGTATTTCATTTACTACAAACCAAGTAGTTGCTATTATTACAGCAACAATTGCTAATGATAGGATTAAAACTACAATTTTATTTACTTTATTTCTTTTTACAACTCTATCTTTTAGAACTACATTATCTTTTTCTAGATTATTAACTACTTTTTCTAGATTTTCATTTTGTCTTCCATCGAAGATTAATGTTTTTTCTAATTGCTCTTCTTTTTTCTCTACTTTTTTAGGTTCTACTACTTTCTTTTCAACAGGTTTATTTACTTTTTTAGGAGCAACCTTTTTAGCAGTAGTATGTTTTTTGTTAGTAGGTTTATGATTGTTATTTACTTTTTTCTTTGGAGTTGGTTTAGTTGTATTTACCTTTTTTGTAGTTTGTCCTTTTTTAGCTGCAGGTTTTGAGTTAGTATTTCTTTTTTTATTATTCTTTTTTTCTTCTTTCATCTTACTCACCTATTCTTCTTTTATTTTATCATCTTTTTCTCAGAAAAAAAAGACTTAAAATTAAGCCTTTTCTACTTCTATAAATCTTATTGATTTTATCTTTTGTTCTGTAACAGGTTTATCGTTAGGATCTGTTTCTGTATTAGCGATAAAATCTACAGCATCCATACCAGCAAATACCTTACCAAATGCAGCATAACTACCATCTAATGATGTGTAATCTTTTTGAACAATAAAGAATTGACTTGATGCACTATTTGGATCATTAGATCTTGCCATTGATATAACTCCTCTTGTATGAGACATTGTATTCATTACACCATTCATATTAAATTCGCCTTTGATTGTTTCATCAGATCCATGATAACCAGTTCCAGTTGGATCTCCTGTTTGAATCATGAAATCAATAATAACTCTATGGAAAATAAGACCATCATAGAATTTTTCTCCAACTAGTTTTTTAAAGTTTTCAATAGTTATTGGAGTTTGAGTATTTGATAGAACGATTAGGATTACGTCACCATTTTCCATTTGAATTTTTACTCTATCTGTTACTTCTTCTGTTTCAGTAAATGTGTAACCTTCTAATACTCCTTTTACAATTTCACCATCATCTGTTTGATCAATTATTTTGATATCTTGTTCTGTTTTTTCCACTTCTTCCACCTCTTTATCTTCACATGCTGTTAGCATTATTGCTACAAATAATACTAATATCAAGCTTAATATTTTCTTCATAGTTAACCACCTTGTACTTATAATAACATATTTTAGCGTTTTTACGTAGTTTTTTTGGATTTTTAGGCATTTTAAGAGAAAAAACTTGCACGATGTAAAGATTTATGTTATTATTAATTTGCACTTGGGGAATTAGCTCAGCTGGCTAGAGCACCTGCCCTGCACGCAGGGGGTCGCGGGTTCGAATCCCACATTCTCCACCAAGTTAAAAATAATACCGAGTAATCGGTATTTTTTCATGGAAAAAAGCACTCTAATGACGAGTGCTTCCTAATGGTAATGTTGGTGCTGATGGCTCTTCTTTTGGAGGATTCAATAATTGTTTCCATTTATCAACTGATTCTAAGTAAGCACCAACATTATCATTTAAACTCTTATATGTTTCATCTGATAAAGATGTTAATCTTAATCTAGATAAGTTTTCTCTAGTTGCATCAACATTTTTATTAACAATATTACCTAATAAACTTACTAACTCACCAGTTAGCATTAATGCTTCTCCTTCGGTTTCTTTTCCTTTAGCTATAGCCATTTCAGTAGCTATTAAAGGTAAGATAGCCATTTTAGAAGTTTGTAATGCATTAATAGTAACAAAGTGATTTATTATAGCTTGATGAACTGTTATTAGCTCTTGTCTCATTAATAGAATTCTAGTTTCAAAAGCATTAATCTTATCTTCTAAGATTCTTTTTGTAGAAGTTTGATCTAGATTCATAGAGAATTGAGTTATTTCATCTAAGCTAGTATCTATTTCCGGTAATTCTAAAGATGCATTAAATTGTTTTAATTTTTGTAAATATTCATTTAATACTCTTAGATAAGTATCAATATATTTTTTAATGAATGCATATGATTTTAATTCTTTAGCTAATGCAGCTATTTCAACATCTAACTCTTCGCCTACTTCTCCGATTTTTTCAGGATTATATTTCTTTATAGTTGTAACAGGAGGTTCATCAGAAAATAATTTTTCGAAGAAAGTTTGCTTTCTAGCTGGTTTAGTTTCTTCATATGATATTTCACTAAGTAAATTATTTATTTCACTTACTGATTGATCTAAAGTATCAGCAAATATTAAAGCTTGTAAAGCGTCATTGATATATTTGGAATGCTTAGAAATTGAACTACCATAATCAACAATATTTGCTAATGTAGGTTCAGTTATATCTTGTACTTCTTCTGCAGATAAGACTTCAATTCCTTGTTCAGGAGTTAAGTCTTTTTCTTTTTGCTCAGTTACTTCTTCTACTAAAATACTATAATCATTACCGTTTTCAGCAGTAATTCTTTCAATTACTTTAGATTCATTTATGCCATCATCAAAAATAGCAGCAATAAATGTTTGAACATCTACTTTACTTGATGTGAAGTAGTCTTTATATTTAGTTATTAAGCTTTTATTAACATTCATTCTTAATATATTTAGAAGATCATTCTTCTCAATACCAATAACAGCTACTACTTTATCTAAAGTAATACCATTTTTAGTAAAGAATGGAATATAACCATCAGCACTTAATAGTAAAGAAATAAGTAACGATAATTCTTTTAAATCTTCTTCACTAGTTACTAGTCTGGTTGGTTTTAAATTTGTAGATAAGAATTCATGAACTAATAAAGTGTCAGTAATTACTTTACGAGCTTCATCATCACAATGATTAAACATTTCGTCTTGAGCTTCTTCAACTTTTTTGGCTTCTTTTTCTTTTTCAAATGCTGTTATTTTTGCTTCAATACCAATAAAGTCTTCTGGTTCTTTACCAAATTCAAATAATACTCTTCTTAGATTTAAACTATTGATTAATTCTGGTTTGAAAGCATTTTCAAAAATAGTATAAACAGTTATTTTATCTTTTGGTCTGTCAAAGATATAACTAGTGAAATGTTTACTAATTATATCGATATCAAATGGACTTGATGTATATTTAAAATCAAATTTCCATTTATTAGATAATGATGATCTAGTAATACCCATACTTTCTAAGTATTCTTCGATACGATGATTATATCTAGCAGCAGCGAAGATAATAGATAATTGTTCACGGTCTATTTGACTTAGTCCTTTATCTTTTAAAGCTATATAGTAATCAGAAATAATTCTTAAATAGTTGTAAACATCGATTGATACATCTTTTAATAATTCTTCAGCTAAAGCATCTTTTCTTTCACTTTCGACTTTTTTAAGACTATTTTTAATTGTTTCACCATACTCATTACCTAGTTTTTTGCCGGTTAAAGTATTATATAGTTTATGAACAACAGAAGATTTTACTCTATCCTTACTATCAATATTTCTAATAGTAGTATCTACTGTAATAGAATCTTTATTCTTATCATAGTTATGACCTGTAGATAATAGATTTTTAAATTTTAAGGCATTCTTTTCAACTGGTTGAGTTGCATTTAATTCTTTATAGAATTCTTCTTTTTTAGGTAGTCTTACTTCTGAAAGAATACTATCTAATGTCATTTTATTTATTTCAAAAAATTTCTTAATATCATTATCAAATTCATAAGCAGCAATTAATAAAGATAAAGTTATAAGATCATTTTCAGTTTTTACATAGTCTGGATTTAGGGTTTCTAATTTATTTTGTAGGTATGTATAAATACGTGTTAATCTTTTTAATAAACTTATTACGTTTGGCATTAAGTTATTATATAAATCATCAATTGAAGTATCAGTTGATTCTTCTTTAACTTTTTTTACTTCAGCAGATAAGTTAGAAGCATCTTTTAAAGATATTCCTAACTCACCAAATAGTCTATTTAAAGCTATAGAACTAAAGTATCCATTTTTAATTAAGCAATTTGTAATATTAGTTACTGTTGTATCTTTTTTATAAGTATCTGATGGTCTAGCATTACCAAATTCGGAATATAATACTAAAGCAGGATTTAGTTGATTTAATGCTTCCATATTAATTAGAATACATAGTTTTTTCTCTAACATTTCTTTAGTTATACCTTTAGATTCTAAATATGAAATAATAACTTTTTGTTCATCAAAACTACCATTGTTAGTTGGAATACCATTGTAGTAATAAATAGCTAAGAACATAGCAATATTCTTTTTATCTTCATTTGTTAAAGAATCAATATTTTCATTGTTCTTTAATCCTCTTAAGAACATATATATTTTTCCTACTGTATCAAAATAATTACATACATTAGAATTATAGTCTTTATTAAATGATTGAAGCTTAGAACTAATAATAGTATCCTTTTCTTTTTTAGCTTCTTCAAGTAATTTGTTTATTGTATAATGTGGTTCTAAATGAAAGAATTTAAAAGTATTATATTTATTAAATGGAATTACCAAAGCATCAAATATTTTGTTAATGATATCTTCTGGTTGAATTGTATAGTACTCTTCTCTTTCAGCAAATGGTGTGAAATATTGATAATATCTAGTAAATGTATTAGAAAGTTGTGAATCACTATATTCAGTCAATCTTTTGATACTCGTATCATCACCTAATTGTAATAATTGAGCTTTATTTTTATGTTTTTCACTTAAATCACGATAAGATTTAATAGATTTATAAAATAGTAAATCTTGCTCGTTATAAATACGAACATCTTTTACTTCGATCGTATCGTTATAATATAGATATGATAATAATGTTCTAACATATTTTTTGGTTTCGTCTGGAATAATACCTAAGTATTCTGATAATGTAAATACTTGCATTAAAAAACCCCCTTAACGGCTGTATATATTACCATAAAAGGGGTATTTTTTCAATTATTGCTTAAAAAAGTAAGGTATATCTTTTAACAATACTTTAGCTCTAGTTTCTTCAATTTCTTCTTCAGCTTCACGATCTTCATAGTCTTCTATTAAGAAGTTATTTGGTTTTAAAACAAACATTTCTTTTTCTTCGTCGTATACGAAACCTGTCAGACAATCAATATCCCAACCCATTAGGTAATAATTATAGAATCTAATATGTGGTTGTAAAGCTGTTGTTTGAATTTGATTACTAACAATTGTTTCTACTTTATCATAAGCTAGAATAAAAACAAGAAAATCACTATAAACTGAATCATCTATTGTAGGAAATCTTTTTAACCATGATTTATATTTTTTGAGTTGATCTTTAGTTAAAGAACTAGATTCAAAAATATCTTTTCCTTTTAACATGTTTTGAATTTCACTATGAACCCAGACATCTTTAGCACAAGGATATGGAGGTCCAAAAACAGCTCCAGTATGAATATCATAATTCATACCTAGACAATAACGTCTGGCAAAATCTTCATGCTCATTATTGTATACTTTTAAAATATGTCCATTAGGAGTTATAAATGCTCCTTCTGATGTACCTAATTTATCATAATAAGGTAAGATTAAGCCCATACTTTTATCATCTCCAAGAGCACTATTTTACTCTTTTTTTTACTAAAGTAAAGATATAATTGATTTTTGTCAAAATATCCTTATAATATATAGCACAGGGGTGAAAACGATGAAAAGTTATGAACAAAGAAAAGAAGAATTAGT
>JAEEGF011684687.1_pt1 | contig 33173 bp, 30 predicted proteins | sample 9134171 | NCBI WGS metagenome assembly JAEEGF01 (sample SAMN16246542, study PRJNA631951) | gut metagenome | biome: gut microbiome; feature: rumen; material: AP-attached | host: Bos | place: Iran: Karaj | collected 2018-10
ACAGCCACCTTCTCATCCATAATCAGGTAACTGTTATAGCACATACCCTCTGGCGTTACGTACTGACTCTCAAACAGGTTCATCCCGGCATCATCGCAGCCTATGTATTTAATATCCATATTTATATGTTTAATTCAAAATTGTTTAATTCAAAAATCAAGATTACGGGTGTTCCGTAAACTTTTGCAAAGATAAAAATAAAACGTGAATACTCGTTGATAAAGTCATGCTTTTTTCTTTAATTTTCCAAATCTTGTCAGATGTAGGGTCTTCCTCTTGTTTATTTGCCAATAAAGTGATACTTTTGCATTTGAAAAACAAATGAAATGATATGAGGAGATTTTATTTACTGTTATTGCCTCTCGTGATTATCGGCACCAGTTGCAGTAATTATTCCGGGAAAGGCAAAGATTCTGATGCCAGTGAAGACCGCCAGATACCAATCCGCGTCAAGACTGAAGTTGTAGCCCCCACCACAGGTGAAGGTGTACAAACCTATGTAGGCATTATCGAGGAGAATGAAGCCACAGCCGTCAGCTTCACCACCATGGGCGTAGTCAAACGCCTGCTGGTAAAGGAAGGCCAGTCCGTCAGTGCCGGCCAGCTCATAGCCGAGATTGACGACACTCAGGCCCGTAACATGCTCTCTGCAGCCGAAGCCACCATGACACAGGCCAATGACGCCCTGCAGCGCTATGGCATGTTGCATGACAATGGCTCCCTGCCAGAGGTACAGTGGGTAGAAGTGCAGAGTAAAGTAGCCCAGGCCCAAGCCCAGTTAGAGGCTGCCAGAAAGAACCTCTCCGACTGTCGCCTGACTGCCCCCGTAAGCGGTATCGTAGGTAAGAAGATGCTATCTGCCGGCGAGACCGCCCTGCCATCACAAGCCGTCATAAGCATCCTTAATATAAATAATGTAAAAGTAAAGGTATCCGTTCCCGAGGCCGAAATTAGCCTCCTCAGTGCCGGAACCCCCTCCCGCATAAAGGTAGATGCCGTCAACCGCCAGTATGAAGGCGGACTGATAGAGAAAGGCGTAGAAGCCGATGCCCTTACCCACACCTATGACATCCGTATCAACGTAGCCAACCCTAATCACCAGTTGCTTCCGGGAATGGTAGCATCCGTCACCTTCTCACTGACAAAGAGTACGGCCGAAGGTGAGGAACAGCTGACGCTTCCCGTAACATCCGTTCAGAAAAAGGCCAACGGCAAGTTGTTTGTGTGGGTGATAGACCAGGAAAACAAATCTCACCGTACGGATGTATCCATTGGTCACACAATGGGCAACAGGGTTGCCATAACATCCGGCATCCGTGCCGGCCAGCGTGTTGTAACCGAAGGGTACCAGAAACTGAGTGAGGGAACGAAGGTTGTTTTTTAGTTGACAGTTGACAGATTATAGTTAGTAAATATGCAAACTAAAATGCAGAATTGGCTGGCATGGCCATTGGAACATTACCCTATATCCCTACTCATCATCGGTATTCTGTTTGTGTTAGGCATTAAGGGAATGTATGAGATGCCAAAGGATGAGTTCCCGCAGATTACTATCCGTCAGGGAGTTGTAGTAGCAATTTATCCTGGTGCCACAAGTGACGAGGTCGAACAGCAGGTTGCCCGTCCCCTTGAGCGTTACCTTTTTACATTCGGCGAGGTGAACCGTGTAAAAACAACCACCACATCACAGAACAGTATGTGTATTGTGATGGTAGAGCTGAATGATGATGTTAATAATAAAGAAGAGGTCTGGAGCAAGATCAAGCACGGACTCAATACCTTCAAGCTGACCCTTCCGCAAGGTGTTCTGGGTGTTATCGTAAATGATGATTTCGGAAACACCTCGGCCCTTCTTATAGCCATCGAGAGCGAACAGCGTTGCTATCGCGAACTCAAGGAGTACAGCGATAATCTGAGCGACCGTCTGCGTCGCATCCCTTCTGTTGCCAACGTCAAACTTTTTGGCGATCAGAAAGAACAGATTTCCCTCTATGTGGACCGCCAGCGTTTGCAGGCATACGGCATCGGTCAGCAGATGCTCTTTAGCCGCCTACAGGCTCAGAGTATTGTTACCACATCCGGTTTTATTAGCGACGATGACCAGCAGATACCCATCCATGTGGAGTCGTTGGAGAATTCGGTAGAGGAGATTGCCAATCAGATTATCTTCTCCGACCCCGTAACCGGCAAGGTCGCACGTGTAAGGGATGTGGCCCGCGTAGTCCGAGAGTACGATAACGAAAGCAGTTTTATTAATCTGAACGGGCATCCCTGCGTTCTCTTGTCCATGGAGATGACGCCCGGCCATAACGTAATCCAGTATGGTCGCGAGGTTGACAAGGTCTTAAAGGAATTCCGCGAGAACGAACTGCCATCCGACGTAAACGTAACCCGCATAGCAGACAAGCCCAAGGTCGTTGCCAAGAGCGTACATGATTTCCTGAGGGATCTGCTTATCTCCATGCTCATTATCATTCTGGTTATGATGGTACTGTTCCCCATCAGGTCAGCTATTGTGGCTTCTGCCACCATCCCCATCAGCACCTTTGTCAGCGTCGCCATCATGTATATGGTTGGCATAGAACTGAACATCATCACCCTGGCAGCATTGATAGTAGTGTTGGGAATGATTGTTGATAACTCCATTGTGGTAATTGACGGATATCTCGAGTATCTGGGCAAGGGCTATGAGCCCAAGACAGCTGCCATAGCCTCTGCCCGCCAGTACTTCATGCCCATGATGCTGGCCACCGTCTGTATCTGCGCCATCTTCTTCCCCTTCCTGGTTACGCTGAAGGGTATGTTCCTGGATGCCCTCTACGACTTCCCCATGACCATCACCATTAACCTGATGGTCTCCCTGCTGCTGGCTGTCACGGTTATTCCATATCTTGAAGTCCGCCTCATTAAGCCAGGCAAAGTCAGCACCGGTGGCAACGCCATTACCAATTTCGTACAGAAGACGTATGATGTGGTCCTCGACTTCACCTTCCGTCACCCCTGGATTACCATAGGCGGAGGAATAGCCGTTATAGCAGTCTCCACGCTGATTATCCCTTCGCTCAAGATCAGACTTTTCCCCTATGCAGACCGCGACCAGTTCGCCGTAGAGATTTATCTGCCGGAAGGAAAGGGCATGGCAGAGACACGTGCCGTAGCGGATTCCGTCCAGCATGTCTTGGAGAAAGACAAGCGCGTGACCAATATCACCAGCTTCATCAGTTGTTCCTCGCCCCGCTTCATGGACGTATATGCTCCCCAGATTGCAGGCAAGAACTATGCCCAATTCATTGTTAACACCACATCCAATAAGGCTACCCTCGAACTCCTTTCCGAGTATCAGCCTAAGTTGGGCGAAACCTTCCCCAGTGCTTACGTCAAGTTCAAAAGGCTGGATTATATGAGGGTCCCCGAACTGGAATACCGATTCTATGGCGAGAACATAGACTCGTTGCACATCGTGGCAGAAAGGCTGGTACAGCGTATGCGTCAGATTCCGGAACTGGAGTGGGTTCATACAGACTTCCTGCAGCCTTATCCCACTATCAGCGTCCAGTTAGACCCCGTCGCTTCAGCTCAGCTTGGTCTCAGCAGGGCCACGGCAGAGTTGGCCTTGAGCGCCACCTCCAGCGATTTGCGTGTGGGACAGCTCTGGGAGGATAACTACGAGGTGCCCATCGTGGTGAAGGATGATGCTGATATGACGTTCTCTGATATCGAGAACCTGGGAATCGGTACCCCCGTCGCCTTGGTTTCACCTTTGTTTGGCCAGGTAAACACCACCGTTCCTGTACGCCAGATAGCAACTGTTAAGCCCAGGTGGACAGAGAGCCGGATTGTTCATCGTGGCGGTGAGCGTTGTATAACCGTTACTGCCAACTTCGTTCAGGGTGTATATACCATGCCTATCGAGAAGAAGATTGCCCGCATTATGAATGAGGAGATACGTCTCCCTCAGGGAATCCGCTGCGAGGTGGGCGGTGAGCTCGAGTATGGCCAGGAGGCCATGCCTCAGATCTACGGCGGAACCGCCATCGCCATGCTCATCGTTTTCTTCTTCCTGCTCTTCAACTTCAAGAAGTACGGCATCACCCTCGTCTGCATGGCCGCCCTCTCACTCATGATACCCGGTGCCCTCCTCGGTCTCGGACTCATGAACCGCGCTTTGGGTTTGACATCAATCTTCGGTCTTATCACCCTCATGGGAATGATTATGCGTAATGAGATACTCATTTTCGAACACGCCATAGATCTCATTAAGAAGTATGTAGCCGAGCATGGCGACTGGACTGTTGACCGCAAGGGTTACAACGAAGCCGTGAAGCAGGCCGCCTACGATGCCGGCAAGCGCCGTATGGTCCCCATCTTCCTTACCACCGCCACCACAGCCGTAGGCGTTCTCCCCATGATCATTGCCCGCTCCAGCTTCTGGATGCCCGTAGGAGTCACCATCTTCGCCGGTGGTATCGGCTCCCTCATCATGGTAGTCACCATGCTGCCCGTCATCTATTGGAAAGTAAGCCGCAAATGAGATAAATTCTAAATGAAGAATGAAGGCTGAAGTAAACTTTGGTTCATGGTTCATGGTTCACGATTCATGGTTCGGATTAAACGGTAAACAGTAAACAGTAAACAGTAAACCGTAAACAGTAAACCGTAAACAGTAAACGGTAAACAGTAAACCGTAAACGGTAAACAATAAACTAATGAAGAAGATATTTGCGATTATAGTTTGTTTATCATGCTGCGCAGAAGCGGCAGCACAGACATATACACTGGAGCAGCTGCTGGATTCAGCCCGCCAGAACAACATAGCCATACGTACTGCCCAGCACAGTATCCAGGCAGCCAGTCAGCAACGTAAGGAAGCCTTTACCAAGTACTTCCCCCACGTCAGCGCCACAGGCCTCTGGTTTAACTCTACCCAGGATATGGCCAAGATAACGCTCAATCCGGCTGAGATGATTAATTCCCAGCTCACACAGCTGCTGTCCCCCTCCGTGCTGACAACCCTGTTTCCGCCCACCAGCATCTCCATGGTCAAGAACGGCGTCCTCGGGTCCGTAACAGCCGTACAGCCCGTCTTTGCCGGCGGCCAGATCATCAATAAGAACCGCCTGGCCCGCGTAAGCGAGGACGTCAGCAAAATCAAGCTGTCACTCTCCCAGAACGAGGTAGAGAAAACCACCGAACAGTACTTCTGGCAGTTAGCCACCCTGCAGGAGAAACTCAGAACCATCCAGGCCGCCGAGAAACTCCTGGGCGATATCCATAAGGATGTGGATGTAGCCCTGCGTGCCGGCGTAGCCATGCCCAATGACCTGCTGCAGGTACAGCTGCGCCTGAACGAACTCTCCAGCCAGAAGCTCCAGGTCATGAACGGAATCTCACTGGTACGTATGCTCCTGGGCCAGTATGCCGGACTTACCCCCGTAGCCCCCTCTCAGGACGGCGGATACCAGTACGCCTTTGACATCGCCGTACCAGATCTTGAGGAACAGCAGAAACTCCTTCCGGCCCCAGTAGCCGGACAGGAAGACGTCAGCTCCCTGCCTGAATACCAGCTCCTGGACAAGGCAGTGGAATCCGCACGCCTGCAGCGCAAGTTAGCCGTAGGCCAGAACCTCCCCACCGTAGGCGTAGGGGTAGGGTACAGCTACCATAACCTCTTTGACAAAGGCCGTTCCTTCGGAACCGTCTTTGCCACCGTCAATGTCCCCATCTCAGACTGGTGGGGCGGCTCACATGCCATCAAGCGCCGTAAGATAGAGTTGCAGAAGGCCGAGGAACAGTTGGCTGACAATACCGAACTGCTCCGCATCCGCACCCTCAACGCCTGGAATAATGTACAGGAATCCTATCAGCAGCTCCTCCTTGCCCAGCGCAGTATCGAACAGGCTCAGGAGAACCTGCGTCTGAACCGCAACTACTACAATGCCGGCACCTCCAAGATGTCAGACCTCCTGCAGGCCCAGCTCCTCTATCAGCAGGCCCAGGACAAACGCACCGATGCCTACTCAGACTATCAGAACAAAGTGTTAGAGTATAAGCAGGTCAGTAAGTAGCCCCTTATCTCCTCAACTTCCTCGCCTCCGCTGTTCCATCATCATAGATGATGCGTTGAATCACAATGGGGGCATCATGGGGACCGTTCAGGCGCTGACCTGACAGATTATAATATTGTATGGTCTGAATCTGGCGATGCTTAGGCACCGGAACAGATTCCACCTCAGTAGTCATATCAGGCACATAGATATCCGTCTGCGTGGTAATGTGATTGGTCTGCCCTATGCTGATGCGGTCCAACAGCGCCAGGCGGTCCGCACCGTCAGGGAATCGTCCGTAACTCTGCCATCTTCCCTGCGCCTGATACCTTAGGCTGTCCGCCCAAGAGCCGTCTTCCGCTCTTACGCAAATATAGCCGTCATCCTTATTCTCTAACTTAAAGCCCGCATGCAGCTGGCTGATAGGTTCGTTATTGTCACACCATATAACCTTATAGCCGTGAGACGGTATTATTAGAGTTGACAGTTGATAGTTGACAGTTGACAGTTGGTATTTATAAGGTTTATTGGGATTGTCTGTCAGATAGATGCCTGTCAGATCAATGTCCTGGTCCGTAGCATTGTACAGCTCTATCCAGTCACTCTTCTTGTTATAATCACTGATATAGATGTCATTGGCCGCACTCACCTCATTGATACGTATGGGACTCAGCAGGCGAGTCTCACTGGGTTCCAAGGACAGCACAATGTCCGTAGTGCCGCTGGTATAGCCGCTCACATCCAGCAGCGTATCCCTGGATGCTAAGGCGCCGTTCACCATCCATCCCCTCATCTGGTAGCCCTCCGGAATCACAGCCGTCAGTTCCGCCGTCCCGAAGAGCGAGCCCCTGAACCTGTTTTCAGGAATCTCCCTCCCGTTCAGCAGAATGCGGGCCAGGGGAGCGTCAGCGCTGATGTTCACCTTAATCTCATCCGTCAGTTCCAACTGAGTCTTCAGGCTGGCAATGCGCTTGTCATGCTGGTTCTCACGGTCCGTCAGCGTATTGCACAGGCGGTCAGCCCTGGTATGCGGCTCATACCCCTCCCATTCCAGCGCAGGCGTAATGTTCGCCTCCCATTCGCGGATAAAGGGCACACAGCGTTCCGGCAGGAACACACTACCGCCCATCAGGCAGTAGGCATCCGTAAACTGCTGGCGGAAGGGCGGATACCTCATCATGTTCTTGAATATCCAGGACAAGCGGCCCGTACCCTTCTTGTATATCTGCTGAATCATATCCGTATCACCGAAGCAACCGTCCAGGTCCATCAGCACCACATGAATCTTACCGTCATCCTTGTTGCAGCGGAAACCCTTCACATTCTTCAGTCCGCCCCTTAGCCAGTCCAGGTTACCCATGTATATCTCCGCCGCCATGTAGTTGCAGTACTCATCCACATCCACAATGTTACGGATCAGGTTCCATACCGAGTCGGACGGCTCGTTCATCAGTTTCTGGCTCAGCGTGTACCACGTATTGTAAATCCGCTCGTCACCAGCCTTCACCCTGAACTCATCCTCCCACTGGTCCACCTCCTCGCTGCCTATTCCGTAATTGCTGTAGGCAAAGGCACGGTTGCTGGCCTCGCGCAGGTTGAACATACCCAGCAGCACACCGTTCAGGAAGATATGGGCCGGCTGAGCCGCCTGACAGTCCAGATACATACCGCTGCTCAGCAGCAGCTCCTGAATCACCGCATCCCATATACGTCCGTACTGGTCCTGGCCGCCGTTACGCACCAGCAGCGTCTTGTTCTTCAGGTAAGGTTTCTCCTGGAAAACAGGGTAGGGGTAGAAGTTCAGCCCCTCGCACTGCTTGTCCGCCTTCAGCTTGAAGGAAGACTTGTACTGAAAATTCTCATCCCCGTTGTTGAACCGCGTCCAACCCCCGAAGATGCTCATCAGCGCCCCCTGGTTCAGCACCTGCTGCCAGCTGCCCTCCCCATCCTGAACTATGTATTCCACATTCACAGGGCGCTCCCAGTCCATATTCTGGTTCATGCGCTCACTTTTATTGTTGCCCGTACGCCCGTTCACACCCTTCGTGTAAATGCCAATGCTGTCGCCAAACAGATTGTCAGGATGGGTAGTCACACTCAGTACCGGCAGATAGTATTTCTTATCCTTGCGGATAAAAGAACACGTGGTCACAGGGCTGTTCAGATAACCCTCCTTCGTCAGCATAAAACGGTAAATCACCGTATTCTCCACGCTGAAGACACCCGTCTCGGATACCGCACTCTTCCCCGGCACAGGCGTGCTGCCGTCCGTAGTGTAGTACAGTGTAGCCCCTGACGGAACCGTTACCTTCAGCTGGAACGGCTGACTGAACAGCTGCCCCTTCCGGCTCGTCTTAGGGGCTGACAGCCTGCTGTCCGAATAAACAGCCGTATTGTTGGAACGCCCTAATGTAGGGCCTGAAGTCCATCCCCATTCCTGGCCGTTATCCGTTGTCCTGGCGTAAGAGCAGCGCGTCAAAGCCGGCGGATAGCTGACGGCATGCAGCAGCGCGCCACGCTCGTCATACAGCTCTATCATTCCGCCCTCGGCATCCAACTTATAGCATATCTGTGTTCCGGCATTCGGGCCGTAATACCCGTCCGTACTGTTATGGTCAAACCACAGGATACTGTATCCCTTAGCCTTCACCTTGCCATGCTGTGATGTCAGCGTCTGTGACTCCGTATTACCTTCCGCATCCGTATGCTGCAGCTTCAGCCCGCTCAGACTTACATCCTTATCCGTAGGGTTGTACAGTTCTATCCAGCTGCCATAGTTGAATGAGGGGTCAATGTACATATCCACATTGTCCACCTGAATCTCATTCACCACCACCTGAGCCATACTCATCAGCGGCAGAAAAAATAGTATTGTGTATAATAGTCTATTCATTTAGTTTACTGTTTACCGTTTACTGTTTACCGTTTACCGTTTACTGTTTACTGTTTACTGTTTACGGTTTACTGTTTACTGTTTACGGTTTACTGTTTACTGTTTACGGTTTACTGTTTACTGTTTACCGTTTAATCCGAACCATGAATCGTGAACCATGAACCAAAGTTTACTTCAGCCTTCCGTAATTCCGTAATTCCGTGGTTCCAACTTCTCATCTATAATCTATCATCTATCATCTATAATCTAGATTCCATAATTCCAGAGGTTCGCTAACCGCTAACCTCTAACCACTAACCTCATTATTTTTTGTTTTTATCATTCTTTTTCAGGAATTTGTGGTATGCCTCCACCATCTGTTGGCGCTGTTCCTCAGAGACGGTAATAAGGCGGGTGTTATTTCCTTCCTGTGGAATGAGGCCATCCTTCTTAGAGTTGAAACTATATGATATTTCGCCGTGCAGCCCGTCATATACTTTACCATCTTCGCCGTAAAACAACTTGAGATTTCCTTTTTCATTATTATCATCATCGAAAATATTGCTCATCCATCCCATCAACGGATTTCCAATGTTCCATTTTCCCATTGCTATAATGATATATTTCTTGCCATCCATGGTGACCTCCGGCAACTTGTCACCAAACATCTTCAGGTATTCATCTATCACATTCTCGAACAGCATAGCGGTAAATACATCTGAATATTCGATGCCCTGCATATTGTTATCGGTTAAGGTATGACGCATATTCATCGTGGTGCACAGGGCCTGTAACATGTCATTCTTCATCATGTGTAGTAAAATACTCATCACATCCAGGGCGATAGTACCCCCTTCACCCATATCCACGCCAACTTTATTCGCATGCTTCAGTTCGTCCAGATAAAACATGGCCTTGTCTATGTCTTTTTTATCGTTAGCCAGCGCCGCCAGTGAAAAAAGCGACTCGCGGAGCACAGAGTCGGGCACCTCCTTGTTGTAGTTTATGGCTGTATGATAAATGCGCTCCAGATAACGTGCGGCGCGTTGCTGGTTGTAAAACCCACTGTTCTTGTCGGTCAGAATGTGAACTACCACCATCTGTGCCTTCCAGTCCGAGGGGTTCTCGTCGGCTTCCTTGCAAAGTCGGAGGTATCTGGCTGCATTGCTTTCAGTCTCTGTCGTCTGAGCATTAACGCTGATGAAGCAGCATAGGACGGCTGCCATTGCTATGAGAATATTTTTCATCGTAAATCGTAATTAGTAATTATATGAATTAATTAATGATTGAAACTGACTATTTATTATAGAATCGGTACAAAGATATAATTTAAATTTTAAACTTCAGGAGTTATATAATGAAATTAAATAGGAAGTTATGCGCTTTGCGCAGGAAGTTAAGCCAGCGATACTGGCTGGACGATAGCTTGGGATGCTGTCTGCTCATGTGGTATTGTCCCTTTAACTTCCCCTTTAACTTCCCCTTTAACTTCCCCTATAACTTCCTCTAACCAGTAAACCGTAAACGGTAAACGGTAAACCAAATTAAACTATCTTAATTAAGTATAAAGGATAGAGGGGGGTACGATATTTTCTGTTACCTTTGCAGGAAAAACTAAAGAATATTATGAATAAGGAACAAATGAAGGAACTGTTGCGAAGCCAACAGGGTGAATTGAATGCCGTGCTGATGTATCAGCGACTGGCTAAAGTGGTGAAAACAGAAGAGGAGCGCGAGGCGTTCCTACAACTGGCAAGAGAGGAAGGGCGGCACGCCAGCGTCTTCTATGCCTACACCAGAACGGTGCTGAAGCCCAAGAAGACTATGTCCTATATCCTGGTACTGCTGTACTATATCTTGGGCAAGAAGCGCCTGTATAAGACCATTGCGAAGGGTGAGTATGATGCCGCCGTAGGCTACGAGCATCTGATTAAGGACTTCCCTGAGGTGGAGAGCGTGAAGAATGACGAGAAGCGTCACGGCGACATCGTCTCAGGACTGCTGAAGTAACTTCGTACCTTTGCTTACTCAAATTTACACAATATGCTAAGAAGAATAATTAATCCTTGGTTAGAGCATCCGCAGTACAGGTGCTTTGGATGTTCACCGAATAACCCCTTCGGACTGCACATGCAGTTCTTTGAGGATGGAGATGACGTAGTAAGCAGCTGGAAGCCGCAGAGCAACTATCAGGGCTGGGTGGACACCGTTCATGGCGGAATACTGAGTACGCTGATAGATGAGGTGTGCGGCTGGGTTGTGACCCGTAAACTGCAGACAAGCGGCTATACGGTACAGCTGAATGTAAAGTTCCGCAAGGCGGTTTCCACTACCGAACCTGAGCTGACCATCCGGGCCCGTGTGACAAAGCAGATAAGGAATCTGGCATACATCAGTGCCGAAATCCTGAACTCGGCAGGTGAAGTATGTAATGAGGGCGAAGCCGTCTATTTCCTGATGAATAAAGAGAAGGCCCAGGAAATGGGATTCAGGGAATGCAAGGTGGAATAGGAGCCCCCGAGCCATAGTCGGACCCTCCCCCTAACCCTCTCCCGTAGAGGGCGAGGGGACTGCCTTTGGCAGGTTTGTGGCAGTTTAGTTTATGATTTGAATTTTGAATTATTCCGCCATTCCTGCAAATAATGCTATTGTAATGCTTTGTTATCACTCAATTTTGTGCAATTAGGAACCATAAAAAAATATGGTTAAAACACTTTCTGAATGCAGGAAAATGTGTATCTTTGCACCAAAAGTCGGCAAGAAAATGTGTGAAACGCATCAAAAACTCGGGTAGAAAATGTGTGAAATACATCAAAAAGTCGGCATGAAAATGTGTTTATATGTATAAAAGGAAGATAGAAAAAGTACTCTTGTCGTGGTTGTCCGATACCTCTCACAAGCCACTCGTTGTTAAAGGAGTCCGGCAGTGCGGTAAGACAAGCAGTGTCATGGACTTTGCCACCAGGAATTTCAAGCATGTAGTATATTTGGATTTTCGTGAACATCCTGACTACAAGAAGTTTTTTACCCCGAATCTGGAGGTGGACTCAATCATCATGCGCATAACAGCAGCCATGCCGGATGCCGAGATTGAGCCCGGTGAGACCTGTTTCGTATTCGACGAGATTCAGGATTGTCCCAAGGCCAGAGGGTCATTAAAATATTTTCATCAAGACGGACGATACGAGGTGATGTGTACAGGATCCTTGTTAGGTGTAAACGGCTACAAGACGCCCGAGGAGAAGAAAGAGGAAGAAGAGGCATCCATTCCTGTAGGCTATGAGGACATTGTTGAAATGTATCCTATGGACTTTGAGGAATGGCTTTGGGCCAATGGAATCAAGAATATGCACATAGAATACCTCTGTAAGTGTCTAAGGGACGTAACACCCGTAGAAGATGCTATACACGACAGATTCCGCGAATTGCTCCATCAGTATGTAGTGGTAGGCGGTATGCCAGAGGTTGTGACCACCTTCATGGAAACAAAGCAGATAGGCAAGGTGCTTGCCGTGCAGCGTCGCATAGTCGATGAGTACAAGGCCGATATGGTGAAGTATGCTCCATCAGCCGACAAGTCACGCATCAGAGAGTGCTTTGAGTCCATACCAGGACAATTGGCCCGAGAGTACAAGAAGTTCAGTTATACTGTAGTGCGTCCTGGAGGCAGAGGGCGCGACTATGCCGGGAGTCTGCAGTGGATAGAAGACGCAGGCATCATTCGCAGATGCTATAATACAGAGATAACAGAATTACCATTAGACGGACATAAAATCAAGAACGAGTTCAAAGTATATATGTCAGACATCGGCTTACTCATTTCCATGCTTGAAGATGGCACTCAATCGAGTATTCTTGCTGGCGATATGCTCAGTTATCATGGTGCTATCAAGGAAAACCTTGTTGCTGACATATTTGGCAAGATGGGTCGCAAACTGTATTACTATCATAAAGACAACGGCGTCGAACTTGATTTCCTAATGCGCTATAAAGGAAAATGTATTCCCGTAGAATGTAAAGCCACCACAGGAAATGCGAAGTCTATGCGTTCAGTTTTAAAACACCCTGAGAAATACCATGTTGCGAATGGTCTGAAGTTGGGAGACTATAATGTTGGATATAATGAGCAATTACTCACATTGCCTATGTATATGGCATTCCTTTTAACTGAAGTTTAAACCGAGCATCACAATCGTTAAAACAGAGAACGCCCCGGGTATCCCGAGGCGTTTTCTTATCTCACACAGCTGGTAGTACCCAGTTGACTTTACTGAGTCACAAACACTCTCCAACTGCCTTCCTTTTCTCCACGTTCAACGTACTTCTTCAGAATCAGCTGGTCAAGAAGCTTCTGAATGGCAGCAATACTGATGCCTGTTATCTCTTTCATATCAGCTAATGTAAGCGTTGGCTGTGTACGCATAGCATTCAGTATTTTAGTATAGTTAGGGGTGCGAAAAGCAATAAGGTACAAAATATATTTAAATGGTTGTAACATTACAACCTTTTTTGATACAATTCTATCGATTTTTATCAAAAAACCACAAAAGAACATTAAAAACAATTTGTTTTTTGAATTTTTGAATTTAATAATTTTGAATTAAAGCCCCCAGCCCCTGCGCGGAGCTGGGGAGCTTTTAGTTCTGGCCTTCGTCGTTGCCGCCGCCGTTGTCAGGGTTTAGCTGAGGTTTAACGTTATCGTTCCCGTTCCCGTTCCCGTTCCCGTTATCGTTCCCGTTCCCGTTCCCGTTGAAGTTGACAGTTGACAGTTGGTTCATCCCTCAGCCTTCATACTTCAGCCTTTCGAGAGTCTGGAGTCGAGAGTCTGGAGCCAAGGGTCTGGGGGGTTAATTCCGTTTGTTGTTTACCGTTTAATCCGAACCATGAATCGTGAACCATTAACCATTAACCATATATACCCCCGTCTTAATATTCACCATATACCAGAAATGGTATTTAATGAAAAATATATATCCAAACATTTGTCAGATGTTCATTAATTGATTAACTTTGCTTCGTTAAACAATAAATAATGGATAAAGTCCGTACAATAAAACTGTTCAAGAACTACTTTAAAGATTTCTACGTTTCACAAACAAAAACAGTACGTGACAAAATAAATTTTGTATTGAAACTGGTTGAGACGCAGCAGATCATTCCAAGAAAGTTCTTCAGGAACATAGAGGGTTCCGATGGAATCTACGAAATAAGAGTTGAGATTGAAGGCAATATTTATCGCATATTCTGTTGCATGGATTGTGGTGCCGTGGTTGTACTTTTCCATGGATTTCAAAAGAAGACGCAGAAAACGCCAATGAGAGAAATAAAACGGGCCGAAGCGATAAGAAAAGAGTATTACAAAAGCAAGGAGGTATAATTATGGATGCTAAGAAGAAAAAGGCAATTATGGAATGCACAAGCTTTGATGAATTGCTTGATGCCGAGTATGGCAAACGCGGCGAAGAAACTCGCGAAACATTTGAGGCCGATGCCGAAGCATTCTGCTTAGCGGAATGTTTAAAAGAACAGCGTCGTCTGGCAGGCTTAACCCAAGAACAGTTAGCCGCAAAAATCGGCACCAAGAAGAGTTATATCTCAAAAATTGAGAACGGCCACGCCGATGTACAACTCTCCACCTTATTCCGTATCTTCTCCGGCCTGGGTAAACGCATATCACTGACCGTTTTATAAAAGAATACAATATGGATTTTCTTGACAAAGCTTGCTTACTCGCATGGTACCCAATCCCGGGATAGCAACGCTGTGACCCTCAGCAGCCCAGGCCTTGATTACCTCGCCTGCAGCATCCCAGCAAGCCTGCATCACGCCCTTGCTCACACCGCTGCGCAGCGCAGTTTGTTTTTCAATATGTCAAAGAACTTCTGTTTCTTCACTCCCCCATCGTGGGAGACGGAGAGGGGTCTCAGGTGTGGGAAAACTTTTTCCCACGTGTGGGAATTTTCACGGCCTCGTGTGGGAGCAATTTTCTTTCTGTTTCAAATCCGATGCAAATGTACAACAATTTTATGAAGTGTCAAAATATATTATACCATAAAACGACATTTTGAAAAGTGAAAACGACATGCTTCGTGTATTCAGTATTCAGTATTCAGTTATTCAGTTTTGATATGAAGGTGAAAAAGACTTTATTATTATATTATATATAATATATATATTATATATAATATAATAATAACCATATTCTCGCACTCTTCGTAGAAACTGAATACTGAATAACTGAATACTGAACACAATGGCATAGAATGCTCTTTTGTGCTGGTATTCAGTATGTTATAATGCTGTCTTAATACGAATGTGCCACATCATCCATACTGAATTGGTTGACTTTCCGTACTGAAAAGGTAGACACTTTTACTGAAAAAGTTGACTATTTACGCTCTTTGAGGCTAAAAATCCTTGAAGAAAGACTGCACTTTGGCGATAAAAACAACATGTTTTATTTTGTATTTTTCATACTTTAATCGTCTTTGAGACTAAAATCTCGAAGATACTTTCGCTCGGATAAAGAAATCGAGAGTGAAATTTTCAATAATCTTCACTCTCGTTTCTTTATTTTATGTATATTTGAGACTATTGTCTCTAAAATACTCACGCTCGACAATAAAAATAAATTAATTTATTTTGTATTGTGCTCACTTAATCGTATTTTTGCAAGCATAAAATATGATGATCGCATGTATATGTGCATAATGAAGAAAAGCATAGTGATATTGGCTGCCATACTTTGTTGCAGCGTGGCTGTAAAGGCACAAATGAAACGCTCGGACGACTTCCGGGCACGTTATGAACTGAAAGAGGTGGTGGTGATGAGTCGCCATAACATCCGTTCTCCACTGTCGTCCGGCGGAGCAGCCTATAAGCGGGTGACGCCCCATCAGTGGTTTCAGTGGACGTCTCCCAGCAGCGCGTTGTCGCTACGAGGCGGTGTGCTGGAAACAGAGATGGGACAGTTCTTCCGCAAGTGGGTGGTGGACGCAGGTCTGCTGCCAGACAACTACCGTCCTGAGGGCGATGAGGTGCTGTTCTATGCCAACTCGCGTCAGCGTACGTTTGCAACAGCCAAGTACTTCTCTGCAGGATTCCTGCCTTTTGCTAATGTGGAGATTACGCACAAACTGCAGGAAGACAAGATGGACCCCGTCTTCAAGCCACAGTTTAGGAAGATGAACGACAAGTACCGCCAGCAGGTGCTCAGCGAGATGGAGGCACTGCATGGCGGTCCACAGGCATGGATGGCTGCGCAACAGTCCACGCTGACACTGATGGAACAAGTTCTCGATATGTCGCACGGTCCTGCTGCACAGAATGATACAACACACTTCTGGTATGACGATGTGCAGTTCACCCTTGAGAAGGGTGACGAACCACGAATGACGGGAGGCTATGCACTTGCCAATAGCGTAGCCGATGCATTGGTACTGCAATGTTATGAGTCAGAGAGTATGACAGCCTTCGGTCACGAACTGACCTTGGAGCAATGGCGAGCCATCTGTGCTGTCAAGGAAGTTTATGATGGCTTACTCTTTACCACACATGCTGCCGCCGTAAATATAGCATATCCGTTGGTGAGCCGTATCCGTGAGGAACTGAACCGCACCGACCGTAAGTTTATGTTCCTCTGTGGCCATGACGCCAATCTGGCCACTATCGGTGCAGCCCTCCGCTTCAACTATCCTGAGACGGAGAACGCCCTTGAACTGCGCACGCCTATTGGTTCGAAACTGGTGTTCGAGAAGTGGAGCGACGGAACGGAGGACTATGTAGCCGTAAACCTGGTCTTTCAGTCTGTGAGCCAACTCCAGAATCGCACGCTGCTCTCACTCGACGAACCGCCAATGGTGCTTCCTGTAAGTATCGAAGGGCTGACACCTAATAGCGATGGACTCTATCGACTGGCAGACGTCGATACCCGCTTTGCAGAGGCGATGGCAGAATACGATGCCATTGAGGATGTTCCGTCATCAGTCTCTGCTGTTAGCAAGCCTGCATCCTCTTCACAGCCAGCCCCCATTTACAATCTGCAAGGCCAAAGTCAGGACATGCTCCAACGTGGCGTAAACATTGTGGGAAACCAAAAGAAGATAGTGAAATAAAAAGGGTTAGGCAAGTAAACACGGCTGTAAATGGCCTCATACCCTTTCTATCAGGGACTCTAAACTCCAACCGCAGATGGCTATAAAGAAGTCATCTGCGTTTTCGTTATTAAGTGAGGCGAGAAGGAGTTGACGGGCCTTCTTATAGTACGGCTCATCGTCAGCATTGATTTCGTTGAGTATTGTCTCAAAAAGACTATCCAGGAACTCATCATTCGCATTGTCAAGTATGGCTTTTATCTGTGATTTTTCCATTTCCTTTTTTTTCAGGCAAAGGTAATATGTAGCAGATAGTTTCACAAATAGTTTAACATTTTCCAGGCTTAGCCAGGAAGATTTAACCGTTAGCCATTTGGCTATTGTTAAAATAAATTATGATTTATTTTGTTCTTCTCTCGGTTTTTATTAACTTTGTAGCCATGTATGTATAAATCATCAGTATGGACAGACTTGGCTTCATAGATTTTAATACAAGGCTTTCACCAGAGAAATCTGGTAAAGCATCTAGTTATGCTACAGCAATACAGATACTCGATGAAGTATTGAAGCATCAGGATGTGATAAAACTTCACGGGATGTCTCTTTATGATATCAGGGATGTCGCTGTTATAAAGAGTGTATTAGAGCTTGTTAATGTGGAAGTGGGTAAGATGAGAAAATCTCAACCCAGTATCTTCGACTTTGGCAGGCCCGATCAGAAAAGTTATCCCTTAGGCAATTTCTGTTCTGCCGCTTTAAAGAGTCTTATTGCGTATATCCAATATGAGCAGGATGTTGAGGCCGCAGATAGGATAGTGGTCGAAGTGAAGAGTCCGAAGGAAATATCGAAGAAGCTGTTAGCACACTTCGATATAACGAAGGAAGGTGAGGATGTTGAGACGAAAGCTAAACATCGAAAGGGACAGGACTATTTCCGCCGTATGATATTGTCCATCTATGGTGGTCGCTGCGCTCTAACTGGCATTGATATTCCTCAGGTGTTACTCGCAAGCCATATCATCCCTTGGGGGGATAAATCTCATAAGGGTGACCGTCTTAATCCCAGTAACGGCATATGTCTCTCAGCCCTGTATGACAAGGCCTTTGATAAAGGCTTGATTACATTTTCGCCTGATGACTACAAAGTGCTTTTCTCGTCTGCATTAAAGGAAAAGGAGAATATGGAATACTATTCTAAGCACTTTGCCTGCATAGATGGTAGGCGTTTAACATTACCATCTGAATTCAAACCAAATAAAGACTTCCTGGCTTATCACAGGGATCATGTGTTTATGGGATTGTAAATGTGAGAATGTATAATTTAAAAATATAATGCCCTATGATTAATTATCAATTCTTTCCTCGTTCCCATGGGTTAGTTCCCGAGATTAAGGAAATTGTTGATTGCTTTAAGAAAATTGAACCTAAACTGACAGTAGACGGTGTACATCACACTTCAAATGAAGTGTTAGCTTTGGTACGTCCTTATTTAGAAGACATAGGGTTTGCTGTTGAAACAGGTAAAGGAAAAGAGAATAAAATTGATGTTCCTGTTCTGTTTGGCGAAAACAACAAAGTAGATAAGTCGTTTTATGCAGATGCATTGTCTGCCAATGGCAAAATCGTGATTGAAGTAGAAGCGGGTAGGGCAGTTATAAACAATCAGTTTCTCAAAGACATCTTTCAGGCATGTATGATGTTCGATGTTGAGTACTTGGTAATAGCTGTTCTGAATGAATATAAATTCACATCAAGTGGTAACCAAGTAGTAAAACATGATTATCAGGAAATCAAAACATTTCTCGAAACTCTATATGTTTCAAACAGATTAAGGCTTCCATTGAAAGGTATTTTACTAATCGGTTATTGATAACATTATTTCTGAATTTAGTATATATAAATGGCAGCGCCCTCAAATATATTAGAAATTGTGAATAGTTCTCCAAGTGTCGCATTATTACGAGCAAGGAGTTGTTCGATCATCATTGATTTCTTTACGGAAGTCTTTGATGACGTTACTGCACTGTCACATGAAAATATTCACAGCCAGCTGGCTGAATACTTAAACAGTCATGGGTATGATGTGGTTGAAGATGACGATGAAGACATACTCATTACGGATACTTATGAAGAGAAAGCTATCAAGTACATTAAGAAGTGGACTGATAGCGGTTTTTTAACCAATTATAGAAACGAGGATGGAGAAATCTATTATGAATTATCCTCACATTCTATTAAGGTGATTGACTGGCTCTCAGGATTGAAACAAGAAGAATATATAGGTACTGAGTCAAAGTTTAAGTCGATTATTAGCCAGCTGAAAGAGTTAACAGAATTCACTAACGAGGATAGAGAAAAGCGTTTGCAATTATTGGAAGATAAAAAACTTGAAATTGAGCATCAGATTCAGCGATTGCAAATAGGTGAGGACGTGAAGGTGTTTGAAGAATATGAAATTGTGCCGAGATTTCAGCAGATCAATAAATTGGCAAAGGAACTTTTGACAGATTTTAAGGATGTAGATGATAATTTTAAAACGATTATCAGGGAGATTTACCAAAAACAGATTGACCCTTCGTTGAATAAAGGGGGCATTTTACAATATACTTTCGATGCACTAGATGAGTTAAAGTCAAGTTCACAGGGTAAGAGTTTTTATGCGTTTTGGGAGTTCTTATTGGCACGCGAGATGCAATCAGAGTTAGAAGAGCTAATTTCAGAAATTTTCAAGACTTTGAAGCAGAAGAATATTAGTAGTGATGATAATTTTCTGCAAAATATGGTTGAATATCTCTACGAATCTGGACGAAAAGTTTATCAGACTAATGATAAGATGGCTGAAAAATTGAGTCGTATTATCCGCGAGAATGAGATGTCTCAAGCAGACATAACTAAACGTGTTGTCCAAGAAATCAAGAATGCCCTCATTGAAATCGCCAAGAAGGGACAAAAACCAGAATTATCATTGGTAGTAGATGATGGAATGGAGATAAACGTTCCTTTTGACAGAAAGATTACGTTTGAGCAAAGTGATAACACCGAGTATGATTTTAACCCAACATCAGACAAATTTTCGATTGAAGAGTTTGATGAACTGGGTAAGGTGTTTAGTAATATATTTATCGACCGCAAGATGCTTGAAAGAAACATTCGAGAAACAATGAATGGGAAGAGTCAGGTGACACTAAATGATGTTGTCGAGCATTATCCTTTGAAGCATGGGTTACCAGAATTGTTCGCCTACTTTAGCGCTTTAAATCAATTTCCACATAAGTCCATCAATGAGGAAAAATATCAAGCTATTGTTTTTGACTATGAGAATAACAAACGAATCCGTATTCCTGAAATCATTATATCAATATGAACGAGCAAAAACCATATTCTAAAGCAATCATTCTCTTGTTGAAAAAGACCGTTGAGAAAGGCTCACCAGTTTGGGAAGATATCATCAACTATCAGTTAGAGATTCAGGACTATCTGGCAGTTATTGGTTTGGAGCTGATTTTAAAGAAAGATGAAGGCTTCGCTTTTGTAAAACAAATAGTGTTTGACGATGATACTACTTTGAATCTGGTTTCAAGACGGCAATTAGGTTTTGAGGTGTCAATCGTTGTTATTGTATTGCGTCAACTGTTGGAGGACTATGATAATAATCCCGTTGAAACACAATCAACAGAGAGAATCATAACGAGCAGCGAAATAAAAGATGAGGTACGGCTGTTCTTACCTGAAAATTTTAATCGGGTAAAGTTAGAGAAAGACCTGGATACCTACATTCAAAGAGTTGCTGAATTAGGATTCCTAAAAGAAATGAAACGCAATGGTGATGAGGTACGCTATAAAATTCATCGAATTATCAAAGAGAAGGTGATATTGGATGATTTGGATACTTTCAAAAATAAACTGAAGGAGTATGCAGGAACAATATGATTTGTTTACGACCAATGCCGGAACGGCTGGCTATAGGTTGAGTTATTTGGAAATATTCAACTGGGGTACATTCAATAAACGGGTTTATCGAATAGCTCCAGAAGGAAACAACTCGCTATTAACTGGTGCTAACGCATCAGGAAAGAGTACGCTGATAGACGCTTTGTTGACACTTCTCGTTCCTGCCAAGAAAGACAGGTTTTATAATCAGTCATCCGGTAATGAGCGTAAAGGCGACAGAACAGAAGAAACGTATGTTCTGGGTAATTATGGCAATATCCAGGCGGAAGGTGAAACTTCGACAAAGACTCAGCAGCTCCGCGACAAGAGGACTTACTCTGTTTTATTGGCCTCGTTTACCAATAACCACAATCAAATTGTGACCCTTTTTCAAGTACGATGGTTTGTTAATGGTGAGTTAAAGTGTTCCTATGGCATTTCGTACAAGCCGTTAACTATTAAAGTAGACTTTTCTGGGTTCAATGGCAGCAAAGGAGATTGGAAGAAAACATTGGAGAAGCATTACAACGACAATGTTCCAAAGAAGCAGATAGAGTTTTTTGACACCATCAAAGATTATAAAGACAGAATTATCCATTCATTTGGTCTTCGCTCAGACAAAGCACTCACATTATTTAATCAGATTGTAGGTGTGAAAGTCTTAAATGATTTGGATGAATTCATACGTAACAATATGCTTGAGCAACGTGATTCTGAAAGTGAATATATTCGCTTGAGTGAGAGTTTCGCTACGTTGATGGAGGCGAAGACAAACATTGAGAAGGTTAAGGAGCAAATTGCTCAGTTGAAACCTATTGATGAGAAGGCCAAGAAAATAAAAGAATTAGAAGCAACTCTTGAAGAACTGAAGAATACTCGGGAGTTAGCCGTATATTGGTATGCCAAGAAGAATGTGGAATTGGCAAATGACAGGATTGCAGAGCTAAATGAGAAACTGGTGGGGTTGAAAGAAGAGCTTGCAAAGTTGGATGGAGAGAAGGAACAGCTAAAACAACAGGAGCGTAATTTGTCGTTATCTATTGAAAATGACGATGTAGGCAGACAAATAAAAGAAATTGAAAAAGAAATAAGGGGATTAAATATTACCAAACAAGCTCGCCAAACGAAACTCACTAATTACAATAAAAAAGTTGTTGAGGTAGGACTTGCTGAGAATCCAACTGAGCAAGTATTTATAGAAAATCGTGAAATAGCACGTACAGAAAAGATTAAATGCCAAACATCTTTAGATGAGAAAAGCGAAGAAATGCGCCTGACTAAAAACAGAGGTGACAAACTGAAAGATGAAATTGAAGAGAATCTTAAAACATTGCAGATACTCCAAAAGAACAAAAACAATATTTCTGGCCGTGAAGCAGAGATACGCGATGAAATTCTACAAGCTGTGGGCGCAACAACAAGTGAGATACCATTTGTCGGAGAGTTAATTCGTGTAAAAGTTGATGAGAAGGATTGGGAGAATTCCATTGAAAAAATCTTGCATAACTTTGGCCTGAGACTGATCGTTCCAGAAAAATACTATAAAGCTGTCAGCGAATATGTCAATTCCCACAATCTGCGTGGAAGAATTGTCTATCACCGCCATGAGGAAACTTCGTCGTTGAGAGGATTCCAAAATTCTCCAGCAAACTGTTTACTTAACAAACTGGAGTTTAATACAAAGAGTCCTTACTGGAGTTGGGTGGAAGATACTATTGCTGACCATTATAACTATACTTGTGTTTCAGATTTGGAAGAGTTCTATCGTTACAAGGAGAAAGCTGTAACGATAGAAGGTCTCATCAAATCTATGCATAATAAACATGAGAAGGACGATAGGCCTCATACCAGCAATAGGGAAAACTATGTTTTGGGTTGGGATAATAAGGAAAAGATTGCATCTATTCGCATTCTAGTAAAAAATCTTCAAGAGCAGCAAAAACAAAACAGGGATGATATTCGTCGTATTGATGCTGAAGCGAAGGAGATAGACTGTCACAGACTATGCTTCCATGATATTTTTGAGAGCTTCACGAAATTTGAAGAAATCAATTGGGAAGAAACTGCTCGCGCAATTCAAGAAAAAGAAGAGAAAAAGGGGAATCTTGAGGCCACCAATAATAAGGTAAAGGAGCTTCAGAAGCAGTTAGATGGTGTAAGGAAGTCACTTGACACACTAGAAAAAGTAACTATAGTCTCAAAGAACAAAGAAATATTTCAAATAGAAGAGGTTGATTTGATTGGCGCCAAAGAAAGGAGAGACACAAATAAACGGCTAATTGACAATCTCGGTGAGATAGACGTGACTGGTTTTGAAGAAGGTAATAAGAATTGGCTTGATGTCAATTACAATACGATTGAATCGAAGAAGAATACTTTGCAGACAGATATTAAAAATCGAGAAGATAAAAAGAATTCGGAAAAGACTCTTGTTGAACGGGAAGCCGCCAGTTTAATAATGAAGTTCAAGAATCCCCCTGAAGAGATTACGCAGAAGTTCAAAGACTGGCGCTCTGATGTACATGCCTTGCCAGAAGCCAGTAGTATCAACCTGATTGGTGAATACCAGAATATGTATGAGCGGCTGATAAACGAGGACTTGGTACGACATGAGAAGAAGTTTGACGACTATCTGCAAGAAACCGTGATCAATAAAGTCTCTGATTTCAGAATGTTTTTCTACAATTGGGATAACTCGATTAAGGCGACCATTCAGATGTTAAATCAGTCGCTCTCAGAGATAAATTTCAGCACGACTCCAACAACCTATATTCAGTTGGTTAATTCAAAAAGGATTAATACGGATATAGCAGATTTCAGGCGTGTACTTGAAAATGCCATTCCCAATATTCATGAGATGAATTCTTCTGTTGATGGTAAGCGAACTCATTTTGAGAAGAAGATTCAACCGCTGATGGAACTGCTCAAAAATGAACAATGGCGAAAGAAGGTAATGGATGTCCGAAGTTGGTATTCATACCGAGCAGAGGAATTTTATAAGGAAACAGGACAGAAATTTAAGACATACGAGAGTATGGGACAGCTTTCGGGTGGTGAAAAAGCCCAGCTTACATATACCATTTTAGGGTCTGCCATAGCCTATCAGTTTGGTTTGACCAAGGATGGCTTGCAGGCGAAGTCGCTTCGCTTTATAGCAATTGACGAGGCCTTCAAAGCGCAAGATGAAGACAAGGCGCGTTACCTGATTTCACTTTGCAAACAGCTGAGTCTACAATTGTTAGTTGTGACACCTAGCGATAATATCCATATTGTAGAAGATGATATTTCGTTTGTTCATTATGTGGAGCGAAATGGTAATGAGTCGCGACTATTTGATATGCCGATAGAACAATTTAAAGAAGAACGAGAAAAATATCAAGCCAATGATAACGCCAAATGAGATTAGGAAAAAGGCAGAGAATAAGTTTGAGGCTTATTTGCAAAGCATTATTTCGGGTGAAAAGTTTTTCCCGATTGTTATTGCTGGCAACAAAAAACCGAATGATAATACTGTTCTTTTTGAGAAAGAACTGACGGATTTGATGGCTTACTCAAAAGAACAGAAGGGGTTTGGATATTCGTTAAAATATCAAACGGTAAAGACTAATAATCACGGGGTACAAGATATTCCCGTGTCTATCAGTTTTGAGTCAGAGCAAGACTATCTGAAATTCATAGGTAAGGTTCAAGCTACGGTCAACTTTCGAGTGGATTTGGAAAAGATTCTTCCTGTATTTCCAGAATTGAAAGAATGGGTAGGTAAGTATCCTAATAAAGTGATAACTAATCATGATATATGGGATGATTTGCTAAAGGTTTGCGTATATTTTAATGCCAATCCTAGTCCCTTCCTATATATTCGTGAGTTGCCTATTAAAGTCCACACAAAATTTATTGAGCAAAATAAAACCATAATTCGAGAATTGCTTGACATCATCATTGCAGAACACATTAATCAGGATGAAAAGCATTTTGAACGAAGATTTAATCTCAAATATGACGAACCTTTAGTTCGATTCAGATTACTTGACAAATCAATACAGCAGCAATACTTTTTCAATATGGAGGATATCAGTTTACCTATTGAACAATTCCGAAAACTTAATATTCCCGTATCAACTGTATATATTGTAGAAAATAAAATGAATATGCTGACATTCCCTCACATAGAGAATAGTATTGTTATCTGGGGACATGGATTCGGTGTTGATATCATGAAAGATGTTGAATGGATGAATGATAAGCGTATCTTCTACTGGGGAGATATAGATTCACACGGTTTTCAGATTCTTTCTGAAGTTAGAACACATTTCCCAATGATTAAAAGTTTCTTGATGGACAGAGAAACATTCGATACTTTTTTTGAAGAAGATAAGGGTTCTGATACAAATGTTGAAAAAGAACTTTGCCTTTCGCAAGAAGAAAGCGATATGTTCCAATATCTTAAAGTGAACAATTATAGATTGGAACAAGAGAAGATACCATATGAATATGCAAAGTCAAGAATTCCAAAGTAGTGCGAAACGTTACGGACCGCCTATCACCACAACAACGCAAAAGATGTAAGATGGCTGATGTTAGAAGTAAGATGTATCTGCAAAGGGAGGAGGTTACATCTTGGACTATCCAAGCGGCAGAGCCGAGCGGTGTGCAAATGGCTGTGGAGTAGGGGATTCACTATTTTGTATATAATATAACAATGAGTGCCAAACAAAATGAGCCTAAACTTACTTATGCAATAGACGCATCAGGAAAGATGGTCTATATACGTAATGTAGTAACAAGAGGAATCGAATGTAATTGTCGTTGCCCCAAATGCAATGAAGAACTAGTTGCCAAATTAGGGCATGAGGGTGGTCGTCAGGCACACTTCGCACATCATAAGGGTTCTGACTGTCATGGTTCTTATATGACAGCTCTTCATCTATTGGCTCAGCAGATAATAGAGGAAGAAAAAGTTTTGATGTTACCGGATTATAATGGATTATATATAAAAAATGTTACAAAAGGAATTAAATTGGAAAGTGTATCCTTAGAAGAAACAATCTCATCAAGAAATGGTGAAATAAGGCCGGATTGTATTGGATATATTCAAGGGAAGGATAATAAGCTCTACCGTTTGTTAATAGAAATATTCGTAACTCACGACATTGACGAAAATAAGAATCAGATTATTCAATCATTAAATGAATATTGTATAGAAATAGATTTAAGTGACTTGATTGATTCAGAATTTACAAGAGAAAGTTTGTCAAAACGTTTAAAAGAGGATAAGGCTGATAGAAAATGGATCTGTTGTCCGGTTTTTGATGAACAGGAGAGAAAGAAACTGGATGAAGCGGAACAAATGAGATTAGAATATGAACAGATAGAGTATGAAAAGAGAATAGCGATTGAATCTAGGCAAAAGATTCTTCATGAAAAGGTTCTTAACTGGTATAGTGGTGGTAATCCTGATATCGCAGCTTATATTCAAAATGACATATCAAGTTGTCCGTATGATAATAAAGATAATAAAGTAGTCCCCAATAGTTTATTTGATGACTTGGTTCCTCAGAACGACTTCTTCTATTTTATAGATAACTCACCCAAAGATGATATTAGTCTGGAATTATTTTATGTGCTATTGTATTTCTATTATATTCAAGCACAAAGCACAAATTTCGGAAAATTAGAAAATAGGCTTAGGCTTTTTAGAAATAGACGTGATAAACTATCGAAAGAAGAAAGAATCCAATTAGAAGAGTTAATTTCGTTAAGAATTGTATATATCTTAGTAAGACAACGAGAATTACGTAAATATGATGATGAAAAAATAATATTTGATAAGGCTATAAAACGATATGCAAATGATACTAAATTGAGAAAGGAAATACTAATGGCAAGCTCTGTTATATATCATCATATAATTGGTTCAAGCGCCATAGATTTTGACGAATTAACTAAGGAGATTCTTATTTATCATCCGATGTTGGCAAATTCATATCAAAAGATAGTTAATAATCAGCAAAGATGTCTAAAGTATTATTTCCATGAGGCAACGCTTGAAGAGCTAAAGAAGTTTGTCGTTAATAAGCAATGGGCCGAGGATGAAGAGGATGAAAATGTAGATACGTATCTAAAGGAGTGTTATAGTTACGCTTTTGATGGAAGTATAAAATATAAGAAATATTATACAGTCTAAAAGAAGAATTTAGATAAGTACTTTACGCTAAAGCAATCACATAAAAAATTATATTATAAGATTTAGCAACGGCATAATTTAGGCGTATAGCAAAATCTTTAACATTTTCTAGGCTTTACCAGGAAGAATTAACCACTTTTGCGAGAGAATAAAAATTATTTTGTATTTTTGCTGATGAAAAAAGTTGCTAAATAAAAAATATGCTATTTCACAAGGTTAACAAAGGTGTAAACCGAACGCCACTAATTATATCTATCCTTAATACAAAATCTTCGATTGACAAAAAAACTATTTGATAATATGAAAAAGATTATTCTTTTATTGATAGCATTTGTGTGCTTAGTTAAAGTAAGTGCTCAGCAGATAGAACATGCCCCACAGATGGCAACAAGCTCTATTTACAATAAAGATGCGAAATTTCTTTTGTTCCCCACTAAGAACATGTATATTTTCCTTAAGTTGGACACTAGTTCAGGCGAACTATGGATGGTACAATACTCGACAACTGGCACACAAATGGAGGTTAAATTTCCATCATTATTTTACCCTTTGGTTTCTTCCACAGAGCAATCAAATGGCAGATTCTTCCTGTACCCTACACAGAATATGTACAACTTCCTGTTGATTGACCAAATTGACGGAAGGGTATGGCAGGCTCAATGGAGCACAGAACTTGAAAATGTGGGGCTTCTCAGGATTAAATAGGAGTTTAATGCCTTAACAATTCATTATGAATAACCAACTATGCCCCGCCTGATACCACAACAACGACACAAAAATATGACTGCAATCCGTAGCAAGGATACGAAGCCGGAGCTAGTAATTAGCTGAAGACCTTAATAGTTTTAGAATTATTAGTATGAATCGAGAATTGCAATTTCTTACGAGGCACATTGAGAAGAATGTCATCGAAACAAAAATATGTCTAATAGAAGACGCTTTCGAGGATGTTGATAAGTTTGATAGTACCCCTAGTGCGCCTGGTATTTATATTATGGTAGCTAAGGAACAACAATTTATTTATCCCAAGGGTAAATCACGTGTATTTTACATAGGAACATCAAACCAATTAAGACGGCGTTTGAAATGCCATCTTAGGAGATACAATGCCGCTAAAACAGTCTATAAAGAACATTCCTCATGGGAATATAGCAGATATAACTATGCCATAGCATTTGGAGCTGATATATACTATATGCGCATTACAGGTAGAGAAAATGAGAAGGCTCTTGAAAGCAAAGCTATCGAAGGATTCTATGATAAGTATGGTGCTCTGCCCGTCGGAAATGGCGCATTTTCATATAGATAACAACTTGACAGAAGAATTGTCTTGTACTTAAATAAATTGGTAGCCTTATGAATACTTTACTTTTTATGGGAAATATTGGCACAACAGAGATACTTATTATAGGAGGACTTCTGTTAATAATTGTGTTGTTGTTTTCTAATCCTCGGAATACTCCTACATGGACGGGACTTATTATCAGTCTTCTTACTGGCACAATAGTCATATATCTGATACTTTGCTACTTTGGCATATTGGGAGAGGAACGTAAAAAAGAATCCTAAACATGTTGTTATCTGCTAAGGAAGCTTTGCTTCCAAAACTAAAAATAGAACATTTTTCTTCCGAAATCTTGGGAACATGGAATAAATACCTTACATTTGTAGCAAAAAATAACAAATTTAAATTAAACGCACAAACCTTATTAACTAAAATTAAACGATAAGCATAATATATGCACATTGATGTTAGAAATATTAAGCAACAAGCTTTTCAATTAGCTGATTAATGGATAGAACAATACCCCTTAAAAGTCGTCATACTGGCATATAATTGACATGTAGAAACTGGACAATTAATGTTGAGGAAGAGCGTATAAATGACTCCCGGATGACTATAATATCAAAGATAGCGGATACGATAATTTTAACTAACTTAAATATTTACAATTATGATATCAGATTCTCTTTTTGATAGTTTTGACTTTGAGTTAATCATTTTTGTGTTCGGTTTTGCAATCAGTATTGCATGTGTTGTTTGTTGTATTGTTCTCTTCTTTAAGATATGGGGAATGTGTAATGATGTCCGCAAAATCCTGCAGATTCTGGAGCAGAATAAAAGAAAGGAATGAGACACTAAAACGGAATGCTAAATCGAATCATTATAGTTCATGGTTCAAGATTCGGATTCCTGTAGGATTCCGAAGACGAACAGGGTGTTCTGGGTGGCGAAGATTCGTAGGAACATGGAGCGGGACTAGGAAGAGCAGCGGAAGTTGGCTGTTGTACCGAGGTCTATCTTCATGACAAAGAATTACGCAAATTTCACAATTTGAGAAAACGAAAGAGTAGTGCAAGTTTGCCTATGGCAATTGAGGGAGAGGGTGTAAATAAGATTCTTTAAGCTTATTTTGTACATTTAACGTTTATTAATAGATTCTTTTGTGCAATATTTGATTATATTTAATTATATTTGCAAAAATTATGGATAGTTTATACGTTTCCATTATCATACCTATAACAAGACGTTACCTACACCCACGCCTTTTATAGATATGATTAAAACTAATAATAATATGTTCTGCGCAGGGTGAACAGGGCTACAAGTCTAAAATTAAAAACTATGACGGAAGAAAGAGAGAAAAGAGTACAACGCTACTTGGTGGAAAACAAAAAGTATTTCCCTCAGAATCGGATGTCAGATATCAAAAAGAAGATTGAGGAGATATCCGATGATCAATTTGAGCAAATTGAGTGGTTGGAATTCAAGGACCCATCCATGATGACTATTGTGGCTGTATTCTTAGGTCATATTGGCGTTGACCGTTTCATGCTTGATGATGTAAAAAATGGTATACTTAAATTGCTTTGTACATTACTGACATGCGGAATAGCAGGCACGGTGTGGTGGTTCATTGATATCTTCAGTATTAGTCAACGTACTACTGCCTACAATTACAAGAAGTTCTCAGATATACTTACCTTTATTTAATGAACTGACACACTATAAATTTTTATTTTTATAGTGTGTCACTTCTTATGTAAAGTGGTAATTTTACGTTACAAGAACCCGCCAAACCTCTTTATAATACTAAAATCGGCGGGGTTCTTGTTTTTTATTATGGATACCCATCTGGACAAGTCAGCATAAACTATACAAATTATTAGTATTAAAATGATAAGTTAAAAAAAGAATCAAATTATCACCATTTACTGGACGAAAACATGTGGTGAAATCACATTTACTTTTATGAAACACATCGAGGTAGTAGCTGCCATCATCTGCAAGGGGGATAAGATATTCGCCACACAGCGTGGATATGGCGAGTGGAAGGACTGGTGGGAGTTCCCTGGCGGTAAGATAGAGGTAGGGGAGACTCCGGAGGAGGCGCTGAAGCGTGAGATCCGTGAGGAGCTGTCAGCGGAGATTAGGGTGGGGGAACTGCTCACCACCGTTGAGTATGATTACCCTAAGTTTCACCTGACCATGCATTGCTACCTGTGCACCCTTATAGGTGATGCGCTGCACCTGAATGAGCATGAGGCCGCCCGCTGGCTTTCTCCTGAAGAGCTGGACAGTGTGAAGTGGCTCCCGGCAGATGAGATTGTGATAGGTGAAGTAAGAGGGCTGAAGTAAACTTTGGTTCATGGCTCATGGTTCACGATTCATGGTTCAGGACCTTCGGAACCACGGAACTACGGAATCACGGAATTACGAAGGCTGAAGTATGATGGATGATGTATGATGGATGATGGCTGAAGTAAACTTTGGTTCATGGTTCATGGTTCATGGTTCACGATTCATGGTTCACGATTCATGGTTCGGATTAAACAGTAAACAGTAAACGGTAAACGGTAAACGGTGAACTCGCTCCCCCTCGGGGGAAACGGGGGCATTATTACATAAAAATCTACTGATTTTACTTTTTCCGTAAAAAAATTACGGTATATTGTGTATAATTTGTATCTTTGCAGCGAAAACATAAAGATTACTGTTATGCTTATCAAATTTGCCGTAAAAAATTTCCGTGGCTTTGCCGAAAGGATTGAGTGGGATTTGTCGCAACCTAATAATTATTCATTTAACACTTACGCTATCAGGAATGGTGTAATTAAGAATGGTATAATTTATGGCCCTAACGGCTCTGGGAAAACAAATTTCAGTGTTGCCTTGTTTGATATAGTTAATCATCTGACGCAGAAGTCTAAGAAGCCTGATTATTATCAGAATTTTGTCTTTGGCGGTGATGCTAATTTGCTTGTGGATTTTGAATACACATTCAAGTTTGACAGTCAGGTGGTTGTGTATCAGTACTCTAAGAATGTTCTGGCTGCATTGGTTAAGGAATCTTTGACCGTTGATGGAGCGACTGTTTTTAGGCGAGGGAGTGGCACCTTGGATTTGGACGAGAAGCAGTTTCCGATCAATAAAGATGCTAAAAGAAATCTGCAGATGAATGCTAATGGTATTTCTATCGTTAATTATTTGCTGACTTCATATCCGCTTGCTAAGGACCATTATCTGATTCGTATGCGTGATTTTGTTGATTCTATGCTTTGGTTCAGGTGTTTGAAGGTGAATGAGTATATGGGATTTGACAATGTGGTTACTGTTCTTGATGAATTCATTATTAAGAATGAATTGGTTAAGGATTTCTCGGATTTCCTAAGAAATGTCAGCGGACAGAAATTTGAATTTGTTAAATCAAAAACTACCGATAAGGTGCTTTTCTGTAAACTGGGGAATGGTGTGGTTGCTTTTGACTTGATTGCTTCTACGGGTACTCAGTCGCTGAAGCTCTTGTATTTCTGGTTAAAGAAAATGGGAGAAGCTAAGTTTGTCTTTATTGATGAATTTGACGCGTTCTATCATTTCAAACTGGCATTTGAGGTGTCTAAACAGTTATTCAACCTTAATTGTCAGGTCTTTACTTCATCGCACAATACTTATCTGATGACTAATGATTTGCTCCGGCCTGACTGCAACTTTATTCTGCAAAACAATAAGATTAAACCTTTACAGGCTTGTACTGAGAAGGAACTTAGGTTTGGCCATAACATAGAGAAACTGTTTAGGGGAGGCGCATTTGAGGTATGATTCTGTTTGTTTTTGAGGGTAAGGACGATAAGTCTTATTTTGAGTCTGTTAAGCAGCTTTTCTTCCCAGAGAAGTCTGATACGTTCGTTTGCACATACAATAGTAATATCTATTCTCTTTACACTAAGTTGAAGGGACATGATGCGTTGAATGAAATGCTGGAGGTGGATACTGTTTCTGTGTTGAAGGAGATTCTGCTTGAGAAGGGGGACGAGACGCTGAAGGATATCCGTGAGGATGAGGTCTCTGAGATTTATCTTTTCTTTGATTATGACTTCCAAGAAGATGCACGGACACTTGAGGAGAACAACAAGAGGCTTTCTGAACTATTGGATTATTTTACTGAGGAAACGGGGAAGGGTAAACTATACATTAATTACCCTATGGTAGAGTCCCTGCGTTATACCAAAGAGTTGCCTGATAATGATTATTGGCAATATACGGTTACACGCAAAAGGTGTCAAGAGGAAAGATTTAAGCATCAGGTTCATGAATTCTCTTTTTATCATGGCAATTTAGAATACCTCATCCTGACTGTTAAACGGGCTGATGATGAAACTAAAGTTCAAACGAAAAAAGATGCAGTCATTAAAAATTGGCAGTATCTTGTCACAATGAATACAAGCAAGCTGAACTACATTTGTAATGACAAGAATGAGATTCCGGAAGAATTGAACAATCAAAAAGAATTGTTTGATTGTCAGCTGGATAAATACGTCAATACGGAGGATTGCAAGGTGGCAATACTAAATGCTTTTCCGATCTTTTTGTTTGACTACTTTGGGAGAAAAATAATTGGAGAATGATTTGACCATTGAAGTATGAAGGCTGAAGTAAACTTTGGTTCATGGTTCATGGTTCACGATTCATGGTTCATGGTTCATGGTTCACGATTCATGGTTCATGGTTCATGGTTCACGATTAATGGTTCGGGTTAAACGGTAAACAG
>JAEEGF011606533.1_pt1 | contig 33158 bp, 29 predicted proteins | sample 9134171 | NCBI WGS metagenome assembly JAEEGF01 (sample SAMN16246542, study PRJNA631951) | gut metagenome | biome: gut microbiome; feature: rumen; material: AP-attached | host: Bos | place: Iran: Karaj | collected 2018-10
AATCAATGCTAACGCTAGTGTTGTACCGTAATCGGCTGTTGGTGGTCTTAGGCCAACCAAACCAGATAAGTTAGATACTAAAATGAAACAGAATATCGTACAAATCCAGTTTGCAAACACAGTAGCGTGCTTACCCATACTTCCTTCCACAATTCCATCTAAGAGCCCCACTATAAGCTCAAGAATATTTTGGAAGGTATCAGGAACTTCAGTGGCATGTTTCAGCTTATGGTTGGCGATGATAGAAAAGATTACCAGCGAAAGCCAAACGATAAGGATACAAACATGGGATGTAGTAATCCAGACTTCCTGTCCAAACACTTCATACTTGAACAAGCCTTTTATCATGTCCACAGTATCGCTAGAGGCCAATAAAATTCCTTCTGTCACACTTTCACCTCCTTTATTTATTTAGTTCTTCTTTATTTCCCTCGGATCTATAAAAAATGTTAATCCCGAGAATTTTATATAGCAAAGGCTGTGCATATGCACTAACCTTGAGCCCTAAAATACCGATGAGTGCTGTAAACATATTTCCTAGTTTAAACACCATCATTAGAATCATTACTACACATACTACTAAGTAGCGAAGTACAGATTTGAAAGACAGATACTTTTCATGTCCCTGTCCTATTCGTACTGATTCTTCTATTATCATTGCTATGTGGATGGCCATACCAACAGCGCATCCAACGCCAATTATTAAGCCTGTTGTGTATCTGATTTTGTCTGATACAAACCAAACACCTATCAGCTCCACAAGTAGCCCATAAATAAGGATTCCTACAACCAAACCTGGCAAAGCTTGATTCAATCTTTTCATCCAATTAATCATGCTTTTCCTCAGACTCCAAGTTTTTTAGATAACCATGTAGATATCTATAAGCTCCATTGCACGCTGCCATTACGCCTATTATTATTCCGCCGATGCTATATCCTTTGGAACCACATACCTTTGTTAGGCCAAACCCTATTACTGTGCACAAAAGTATTGGCACTATTACATTTATTCCTAATTGCAGTACCAGTATTAAAGAACTGGCCACTGCACGATTCGTCTTTCTTTTGTCCTTCACCGTTTGCTCCTATTTGACTATAAACGTTTACAAGGTAAATGATATTTCTCTACCAGTGTGTTTGTACTGATAGAATTCTACTCCAGCTGCTCTAAGCATTCTCTTTGATGCAATTACCGATGGTGTGTTTTCGTATTTGTCACTATCGTAGATAATAGTTTTAATACCTGACTGGATTATTGCTTTTGCACATTCATTACATGGAAAAAGTGACACATACAGCTTTGAACCTTCAAGCGATCCTCCACGGTAGTTAAGAATCGCATTAAGTTCGCTGTGTGTTGTATAGAAATATTTATTTTCCAGAGGGTCCCCTACTCTTGCCCAAGGGAACTCGTCATCTGAACAACCATTTGGAAAACCATTGTAGCCCATGGATAAAATCTTGTTATCCTGGCTAACAATGCAAGCTCCAACTTGTGTGTTTGGGTCTTTAGATCTCATACCCGATAATACTGCTACGCCCATAAAGTATTCATCCCAGCTAATGTAATCAAGTCTCTTATCACTCATGGTTTTTCCTCCAATACGTAAAATAATTTATGCCTCTAATACCTTCATTAACCTTTCAATCGATGCCTTTAAGACTTCGTAGCACAGACCGTATGTCTGCACCGAACCACCATAAGGGTTCATCACCTCCAGCTCGTCCCCAACAAGCTCATTTAACAGGCGTGTATTCTCCTCTGTGGCGTTCTCATATTCACTTAAAATCTTTTGTCTTCCAGATTCCTCCATGGTGATAATCAGCGTATTCTCGGAAAAGTCCGACTCGCTAAGCTGAATGGATGAATAATCCGTAAGATTTATCCCATTGCTAATCAAAATAGCTTCTGCCTTTTGATTTAACGGCTCTGGAAACTGAACTATCAGTCCCCTGGCCTCACAGATAATGGGACGGGTGTGTGGCGTGGCATGGAAAATTGCCGTTGCCATAGGTGCCCTGGATGTCCCGCTACCTGAAGCAAAAATCACTCTATTAATTTTGTTCATTCATTATTCTCCTAAATCTTTTAAACCTCTATAGTCTTTTGACCTGCAGCCTTAAGCAATCTGTTCATAATAGCCTGCCCCATATTTGGAGTAGCAAAGCTTTCTGAATATATAACATCTACTTCAAGCTCGTCAAACTGACGAAGAATGTCATAAAGATTATGAGCTATACTTCCTTCGTCGGCTCTGTCGCCGATAACTAAAATTTGCCCATCTGAATATTTGTCCGCTGTTTCAGATGTGGCTATGATTCCAACCCTTGAGCCCTTTGAAATCGCTTCCTTTGTCATTTCGTTAATTTTAGAAATAACTGTTTTTTCTTCACCGGAAACGATTGTTAAATCGCCCTTAGGTGCATAATGCTTGTATCTCATGCCTGGAGCCTTTGGCTTGGCTCCGCTGGTGGTGCCCTTGTCATTAAAGACAATACCTGGATCCATTCGTACCTGTCCAACCACCCTGCTTAGCATATCCATATTTATGTAGCCTGGTCTTAGAACTGTAACAATATCCTCTGTTAAATCTACTATGGTAGATTCAAGTCCAATATCTACTGCTCCACCGTCTAATATGGCATCTATCTTTCCTGACAAATCCTGGGCCACATGGCTAGCCTTTGTAGGGCTAGGCCTTCCTGAAGTATTGGCACTAGGTGCCGCTATCATACACCCGCTTTCATTTATTAATGCAAGAGCCACTGGATTGTTAGGCATTCGCACTGCAACTGTGTCAAGGCCACCTGTTGTTTCGTAAGGCACTACCTCATTTTTGTTAACAACCATTGTAAGTGGTCCTGGCCAAAATGCATCTGCCAGCTTTTTGGCGTTCTCTGGCAAATCCTTTGAAATTGCTTCTAACTGGGAGAACTTAGAGATATGTACAATTAAAGGGTTGTCCGATGGACGACCCTTTGCAGCATATATCTTGCGTGAGGCCTCCTTGTCTGTGGCGTCGCCGCCCAGACCATAAACTGTTTCGGTGGGAAATGCAACAAGCCCACCTTTTTTTAGTATCTCAGAAGCCTCTCTGATATATTCCATATTGATTGGCTCTGTAGAAACATCCATAATCCTAGTAATCATACTCAAAATTATATCACTTTTCCCTTAGAACACAATCTTTTTAAACTGTGACAAAGCCTTTAAAACAGGGAAAAACTATGAATTTTCTATGTCTTAAAGGTATTTTGCAATAACGTTCCAAATAGTAGTGTTATCGAAGCCTTTCTTCCAAAAAGCTCCACCAGCTAAATTGTAGCTGTCCATTACTTTTAGCTTTTCTTCCAAGGATGCATCATCCTCTACCCAAATTTTGTAAGTTACATCTCCCTTAGTGTACTCGCCATAGTACTGACCAGCCTGATCATCCCAGGTAGTTGTAACTTTATTTGTGGCAAGGTAGCTTTGGATTGCTCCAAGGCCGTATGCCTTGCTTGAAACCTTTCCATCTGATGCCACTTCCCAAACTCTACAGTAAAATGGCATACCAAGAATTACCTGCTCTGCTGGCACTTCCTTAAGTGTAGCCTCTACACCCTGCTTTACCCAGCCAAGGGAAGCAACTGAACCAGCCTCTTCACTGCCACCAAAGTGCTCATCATATCCCATAATAACTACATAATCAGCATAATTTGCCTGCTCTTTTCTATTGTAGCCGGCAGATGATGCTGTTGGCACGTAGTTGTCTACAGAAAGAATGATGTCGTTCTTTTCACATTTAATAGAAAGCTCTTTGATGAACTGGATGTAGCCATCTGAAGCTTCACCTGAAAGCTGCTCAATATCAATGTTGATTCCATCTAGGCCATATGTAATAGCCTGAGCAATCAGGTTGTTTACAAGAGCATCTCTAGCTGAAGTAGTATTAAGCACTGTTGTTGTATCAACATCAGGGTTTTCTAGGTTGCTAACAAGACCCCATACCTGTACGTTTGCGCTATGACATGTGCTTACATATGAAGAGCTTGCAATAGAAGCAATGCCGCCCTTATTATCGTTTAAATAAAACCATGTTGGAGAAATAACATCAATATTTCCAGAGCCAGCAAGGACTGTTGCAATATCACCATTGCTTGCCTGTGCTGTCACCTGATGCCACAAGAGATTAATGTCTCCACCTATAGAAATATGCTTGTAATTTCTTTCTGGAAGTGCCTTTTCAACAGTAGCATCTGTAATCTCAGAAATCTTGTTGTTCTTCATGTAGCCCATTACGCCATTTTCTGAAACAACAAAGCTCCATTTTCCAGTATCTCTAACTACTGTAATAGCCTCGCCCTTTACAACATCCTCAAGCACTGGGCTCTTTGGACCATTAAGCTTTCTGATTTGAGTTTTGCCCTTTGCTGTAGCAACCTGCTTATTAAAGTCTGCTGTTTCTACAACCACTCTGTCTGGAGCTGAGTAATAGGTGTACTGAAAATCAGATAAAAGCTTTAGATAATCAGCAAGAATATAAACTGTATCCTCGCCTGCAATAACAATGTTTGCTGGCATCTGATTATTTGATTTATCAATGAGATAATCGCTGCTGCCTAAAGTTGCTGTATATATTTCTGAATCGGTGGCATATCTAAGGGTAATCTCTGATGGGTCATATACGTATCCATCGTCGATGTAGTCCTTTACAAAGCCAAGCTGTAAATAAACATTTCCATCTACAACCTTAGCATAGCCATAGCTTACCCCATCAGCCTCAGGATCCTTGTATTCATTATTTAAAATCACTGCTGCCTGATTCTCATAGGTAAGGGTAAAATACTCTGCCAAATCCATATGCTCCTTGGTTGGAGTGTATTTTTTTGCTGCGTATATTCCCACAACTAATATAGCTGTGAGTATTATAGTAGCCGCTATGTATATATACCCTACAGGTACTCTTCTTCTTCGTCTTCTTTTTCTTTGGTAGCTCATTACAATCTCCCTTTTTATAATTATTCAGACTAAGTATAACACAAAAAGAGGGCTAGTCAGCCCTCTTTTATACCTAAATAATTCTCATTTCATCAATTTATTTCTTTTTCTATTTAAGGATTTTAACGTCATATAGGTTTCTGTTTTAGTAATCTGTCTCCTTTCTGCAGCTACTCAATCAATTCATAAATACGCTCAAACTCTGTTTCTTTCAGCGAAAATGGATTATCGATAGGAGGCAACGATTCTAGGTGTGTTTTATATATACTTTTAAATTTTCGTTTTTCATCCTGTGAGTTTCCTTTATTAAAAAATCTCACTTCCTTTATGTCTCCTTTCATTTGATATATGAGTTCATGATATTCTTTTTCACACCAAGGTTTCATTGACCCTATCGCTAATCTCACCTGGCATCTGTTAACAATTGCTTCAGTCTTTGGATTGTAGCTTTCTAGATCGTAAATGATTACATAATCTTCAAGTGACATAACCTCAAGTGCTTCTTTAATAGAAGCAGCCAGTAGATAGCAAACTCCTTTGTATTTAAATACATTCTTTCCATGGACTATATCAGTGCTTTGGCCAACAGTACTTATTAGCTGGCTTTTACTAGATACCTCCACATATAAAACCTTCTGCTTTTGCACAGAAGCCAAAAAGTTTGCTATGGCTAGGCTGATATGGGTTACTCCAAGCTTTCTCGAAGAAGCCACAACACAAATTGTTCTTTTCGTTTTTTTCAATTTAAAGACTTTTTTTGTTAACAATTTCATTTTTTAAACATTGCTTGAATACTCGTCCTTCTTCCTTAGAAACCCTACTTACATCACTTTGATATGGGTACATAAAAATTCGCTTTTTTATTTCCTTAGCAAGCTTTATAGCGGTCAACTTGCCTGTGAAATTAGTGATCACATAAACATTCCCTTCTTTTATCCATGATGGATATTCCCTTTTTTTCCAAGGGGATGCATTTGTGATAAACAAGATAGTATCTTGCTCTAAAGCTAATTCTAAATCTGTCCCACAATCAATTATCATTAGACCTTCTGGAGGCTTTTGTGGCTCTACGGCATCTCCATAGTTTATGATGCCTCTAAAGCTTTTGTGGTATAAAACTCCCTCCTTGATTCGTGGCTCAAATAGGTTTTCTATTAAATAATGGACTGTATCATCATTTTGATTTTTGTAAAATGCTTCAATCTTATTTTCATTTAGATATCTGCACAGTTTTATAGCTATATGTGTTGTGCCAACTCCATGGTCGGCGCCAACCACGGCCACTGTTTTACCAAGATAGCCTTTCCTAGTTTTATTATTATTTTTATCATTCTGAATCAAAAGTAGCTCTTCCTTTAACTTAGAAATGGATTCGATTCGTTGGTTAAGTTCTACAGCTGTAGCTTTTGAAATCAGCTTTTTTAACTTAATATCATCTTTCGCATAACTGTTACTTTGCATAAACTCAAGTATCTTGCCTACGCTATAAACGTCTGCCTTTAGAGTTAGATTATCTCCTGTCAGCTGTTCAGGTGCAGCCCAATTTTTTGTACCTAAGGGTTTAGCATTTGCTGCTTCTGAAAGCGTAACTGATATGCCAAAATCTATAAGTCTGACCTGTCCATTTTGCAAAATCACATGCTCTGGCTTCATATCCCTGTAAAGCACAGGCTCCGGCTTTGCATTATGAATCTCTTCCATGACTGTACATAAACTAATGGCAAGCTTTACTAGCTCTTCTTTAGATAACTTTGTTTCTAGCAAGTACTCCCGTAGAGTTGGTCCCTCTACATACTCCTCAACTAGGTAGTACATTTCATTAGAATCTTCTACACTTATTATGGTGGGTATTTGGGATGATTTTATCCCTTGTAAAAGATGTGCTTCGGATAGGATGCTGGATGCATCAGGATGGGCTCTGTGAATAGCCTTAAGAATCCTAAGTGCTCCTATCTTTTTGTAATTAACAAGTAATACTGCTGTAGCTGCTGTTTCTCGCAGTATTTGAATTACTTCGTACTTGTCTTCGATACCAGTGGGTATCATATTACATCAGCTCCTTCCTTTCGGAAAGGCATCTTGCAGTTCAAATTTATATCATAGAAAAAATTATATTGCAACACTTATTTTTTAATACTCGATTTTTCTATAACGGTTCTCAATTAATAAAATTTTAATACTTTTATAAGTATTTTCTATGGCCCCACGCCTTTACTTTCCGATATAATATATATATAATTCGTATAAGCTACTAACAGCATCATTATACGATCGGGAGGTGATTTTTATGAAAATAGAAAAAATCAACGAAAACCAGATCAGATGCACTCTGTCGAGAGAAGATTTAATTAGCCGACACATAAAGCTTTCTGAGCTAGCTTATGGTTCTACCAAGGCTAGAGAATTATTTAGAGAATTAATGGAACAGGCTTCCTTCCAGTATGGCTTCGAAGCCGAAGACATTCCACTAATGATAGAAGCTATACCACTTTCTTCCGAATCTATAGTACTTGTTGTCACTAAGGTCGAGAGTCCTGACGAGCTTGATACTCGTTTTTCTAGATTCTCAGAGGACGATGATGACTACGATGAGGATAATGTGGCAGATGTTGGCACACCAGCAAAGCCATTTAATGAGGCTGCTGCTGATGACATTCTGAATATATTCAACAGCTTACTTGATAAAGCACAAAAGGCAATGGCTGCTTCCCCTGAAAAGGCTGCAGAAAAAGGATTGCCTGTAGATATAACCAAGATGTTTGTATTTGACACCTTAGACGACGTAATTAGACTTTCAGGCATCCTGGCCAAGTTCTACAACGGTAAAAATTCTCTCTACAAGAGTCCATTTGATGACAAGTATTATCTTGTAGTAAGCAAGTCAGATGACACTGCTGAAACCTACAACAAAGTATGCAACATTCTTTCAGAGTATTCTGACCAGCAGAATTTCATGGTTGGTACAGATGCATACATGTCAGAGCACTACGAAACAATGGTTTCTGGAAATGCAGTTCAGGAGCTTGCACTAATTTAAAAAGAGCAAAAAAATAGACCTGCAATCGCAGGTCTATTTTTTATGCTCTTGAATCAAGAAATGTATTGATCTCTTCTACAAGGTCATCAGCATCGATACCATGTACCATAGCTGCCTCCTCAATTGTTTCCATCTGAGAAGATGGGCAGCCAAGGCAGTGCATGCCGATATTAAGTAAAATAGGAGCTACATCAGCATCGATCTGAAGAAGCTCACCAATCATAGTTGCTTTTGATACTCTTGCCATCTTAAGTACTTCCTTTCTTTTGATTTCTTAGTGATGATACCATGGATTTTAGTTTTCCGCAATTGATTCTGACCATTGTTAATACATACTTAATAAATAGGTGAATAAAAGTTGACTAATTTGTGTACACAATTTAAACTTCTGTTAGTTGAAATCAACACGAGTTAGTTTGTGGTAACCGCTTAAACCCTTGTTATTTAAGGCAATATACACTTTTTAAATTTTGTTCTTGATTTTGACACAATTTAGGTGTATATTTTACTCATCAGTTTGATATTGATAATTATTATTGATAAGCAATTAAGGAGGATTTTTAATTATGGCATACGTTATTTCTGATTCATGCGTATCTTGCGGTACATGCGAGCCTGAGTGTCCAGTAGGCGCTATCTCACAGGGCGATTCACAGTTCGTTATCGATGCTGGCGCTTGTGTAGAGTGCGGTACATGTGCAGGTGTTTGCCCAACAGGTGCTATTTCACAGGGTTAATCACGATGAGTAAACAAAAAAGACTAGCGAAAGCTAGTCTTTTTTTATTTACTCATCGTGATTATGGTATTGGCTACGATCTCTATTAGCAAATCTTGTGTATTCTGGTAACCATGTAAGCTCTATTGTTCCGATAGGACCGTTACGCTGTTTAGCAACGATGATTTCTGAAACACCCTTCATTTCTGAATCGTGATTATAGTAATCGTCACGGTAGATGAACATTACAACGTCCGCATCCTGCTCGATGGCTCCGGATTCACGAAGATCGGACATCATAGGACGATGATCAGGACGTTGCTCTACAGCTCGAGAAAGCTGTGACAGTGCAATAACCGGCACATTTAACTCTCTGGCAAGGGCCTTTAGAGAACGAGAAATCTCTGAAATCTCCTGCTGTCTACTTTCTGACTTTCCAGAACCTGTCATCAACTGCAAGTAGTCAATGATGATAATGTTAAGGCCCATTTCCATTTTGTACTTACGACATTTGCTTCGCATCTGTCCAATGGAAATACCTGGGGTATCATCAATAATAAGCTTTGAATTACCAATCTTTCCTGCACCTTCTACAAGGTTTTCCCAGTCCGCCTCCTGGAGGTTACCTGTACGAAGCTTCTGGGCGTCTACTCTTGATTCAAGAGCAAACAGACGGTTTACCAGCTGTTCCTTTGACATTTCCAGCGAGAATATTGCGGCACAAAGGTGCTCGTGTATGGTAATGTGCTGGGCCAAGTTAAGTACGAAGGCTGTCTTACCCATTGAAGGACGGGCTGCAATCAGGATAAGATCTGATGGCTGAAGACCAGCTGTCTGTCTATCCAAATCAATAAAGCCTGTAGGAATACCTGTAACAACACCCTTTTGCTTTGATGCCTGCTCGATTTTAGCAATGGCATTCATAACAACCTGACGAATAGGCACATAGTCTGTCTCGCCACGGTTTTGTACTAAAGAAAAGATATCCTTTTCTGTCTGATCTAAAATAGAATCCACATCATCAGATGCCTCAAAACACATATTTTCAATGTTCTGATTTACCTTAATGATGTTTCTAAGTAATGCCTTATCCTTTACGATGTTGGCGTAGCTTTTTGCATTGACTGTTGTAGGTACTGCAAGTACCAGCTCCTGAATAAACTCTAGGGAAGCTACCTCTGGTGGGAGGCCCTTTTCCTTGAGCTTGTTCTGAAGTGTAATCTCATCAACTGGCTCGTTTGCATTGTAAAGCTCTACGATAGCCTCAAAAAGCATGCCATATTGCTGATGATAAAAATCATCCTTGTTAAGGATTTCGGCACACTCCATGATGACATCTCTGTCTACAATCATGGAACCAATAACCGATTGCTCAGCCTCTATGGAGTTTGGCATTTGTCTTTTGATTACGTCTTCCATGATTAATTATTTTCCCTCTGAAACATGTACTCTAAGTGTAGCTGTAACCTTTGGATGAAGCTTAACCTTTACCTCGTATGTTCCAAGGGCTCTGATTGGATCATCAAGGACAATCTTCTTTTTATCGATTTCCTTGCCATACTGCTTTTTAGCAGCCTCGGCGATTTCTTTTGTAGAAACAGAACCGAAGGTACGTCCGCCTTCACCAGTTTTAATAGTGGTTTCTACCTTCCACTCTTCGATTTCCTTTGAGAATGCAACGGCTGCATCATAGTTTTCCTGTGCAACCTTTTCATCGTGTTTATTCTGAAGCTTAAGGTCATTAAGTGCTGCATTTGTAGCCTCAACTCCAAGCTTTTTCTTAAAAAGCATGTTGCGGGCGTAGCCTTCGCTAACCTCTACAACCTCGCCTTTTTTACCAAGTGATTTTACATCGGAAAGCAATATTACTTTCATAGTCTTATCTCTCCTTCTTCTAGCATAATATCTATTGTAGCTTCAAGGTCCTCACGAACCTCATCAATTGTTCTGTTTTGAATCTGTGCACCAGCAATGTTTACATGGCCACCACCGCCAAGTCGTGCCATAATACTTTGAACATCGATTTCGTCAATAGAACGGGAACTGATATAAATCTTGTCCATAAACTTTGTAAGAACAAAAGATGCCTTTATTCCTACGATATTTAATAGCTCGTTAGCAGCCTGGGCACCTACTACTGTAGGGCTCTCAAGATTGCCATCTGGCTGGCACTCTGCGATAGCAAATGCGCCACGGTAAACCATGGCATTTCTAACAACCTCGGCACGAGCCTTGTAGGTCTCCATGTTCTCACGAAGCATCTTACGAACTCTGGTAACTTCGGCACCATTACGACGAAGGAAGGCCGCTGCCTCAAAAGTGCGGACACCAGTCTTTGTCATAAAGTTGTTAGTATCAATTAAAATTCCGGCATAAATACAATCAGCCTCTGTAGGGTTGATGTTGATTTTATCGGCAAAATACTGAAGCACCTCTGCTATCATTTCGCTGGCAGAAGATGCATATGGCTCGATGTAGGAAAGGATTGGATTTTCAATGACTTCCTCCACCTGTCTGTGATGGTCGATAACCACAACATTTTTGTTTCTATAAAGTAGACCAGGACATTCAACATAGCTTGGTCTGTTGGTATCTACTACCATGATAAGTGTGTTGTCGTTGCAAAGGTTAAGAGCCTGCTCGCTGGTGATAAACATATCATCAGGATACTCTTCCTTTTCTGTAAAGCTTTCTACAACAGGTCTCATGGAGCCTGTGATTGTATCGATTACGATATTTACAGGCTTTCCGATTTCGCGGCCGGCACAGAATACACCAACTGATGCACCAAGGCAGTCTGCATCGGAAAGGTTGTGTCCCATAACGATGATTCGCTCTCTGGTTTCCATAAGCTCTCTAAGAGCCTGAGCCTTAACACGAGCCTTTACTCGAGTGTTACGCTCTACTTCCTTACCATGAGTACCATAGTAAGAAACGTTTTGACCATTTTTAACTACAGCCTGGCAACCGCCTCTTGCAAGGGCAAGGTCGATAGCCATATGGGCGTACTGGGCATTTGTAGTATAGCTTTCGTTACCAAGACCTATACCAATGCTAACAGTAATGTCTTTGTCATTGCCCATTTTGATGCTTGTAATGTCTTCAACTAAAGAGAACTTATCTCTTTCAAACAGCTCTAAATACTTTCTCTGGAATGCAATGAAATATTTATCCTTTTCAAGACGTCTAACAATGGCGTCTGCCTCTCCAAAGTACTTATTAATCTTTCTATCAAGTAAAGCTAAAAGCATTGAACGCTTTGCGTTTTCAACCTGGTCGAATACCTCATCATAGTTATCTATATAAAGAAGCGCCATAACCATGGCCTGATCATTAATTTTAGCCTTTGTTTCCTGAATGTCTGTCTCGTCAAAAAGAATGATAGCTACAAGTCCATCTGACTGGTCATCCATTGATGCGCCACCCATTATGCTGCCTGTAAGAGGCTCTGTCATATCGAGACGCTGAAGACATGCAAGATATTTTCTTTCATTATATTCAATGTGAATATCGAAGTTATCTTCCTTTGCGTGGTCGATACCCTCGCGAGTGATTTCTGAAAAGATGCTGGTAATGGATTTGTTATAAGTCTTGCTCTTATCAACAAGTGTGCAGAATTCTTCGTTCATCCACATGATTTTTCCAGTGGAATCCAAAAGAACATAAGGAAGCCTAAAGTTTTTAATAAGCTCCTTTTGAACTGTGCCATAATGAACAGCATATTCAACTATAGTGTTTTTAAAGGATTTAAGATTTGCTCTGTAGTAGATGTAACAGATGATTCCGTATATGACTACAAAGGCTGTCATAATACCTGCAATCTTAGTATCTACAAAGCTTACTGCGATACAACCTATTAAAAATATAATAAGCATGTAGAGAGGGAATCGCAGATATCTCTTCAAGCGATTCCTATATTTTAATGCTTCCATAGTTAATTCTCCCAATAGTTAACTCATCTAACATTTTGTGGATATTATAGCATAATCCCATTTTTGTTAAAATACCGAAAGGTCACTTCTATTTTTGGTTATTCTAACATTGTTCACAATTTCTTCATTTTTTATAATTGTTTTAGTTGATGGGGGTATTACCCTAAGTCTTTCAAAGAGGAGATATTTTATTATGGCAGACATTTCATTAAAAAACATTAATAAGGTTTATCCAAATGGCTTCCAGGCTGTTAAGGATTTTAACCTTGAGATTCAGGATCAGGAGTTCATCATCTTCGTAGGTCCTTCAGGTTGTGGTAAGTCTACAACACTTCGTATGATTGCAGGTCTTGAGGAGATTTCTTCAGGTGAGCTCGTAATCGACGGAAAGGTTATGAACGATGTAGAGCCAAAGGACAGAGATATCGCAATGGTATTCCAGAACTACGCTCTTTATCCACACATGACAGTTTACGATAACATGGCATTCGGCCTTAAGTTACGTAAGGTTCCAAAGGATGAAATCGACAAGAAGGTACGTGAGGCAGCTAGAATCCTTGACCTTGAGAAGCTTCTTGACAGAAAGCCAAAGGCTCTTTCAGGTGGTCAGAGACAGCGTGTTGCTATGGGTCGTGCAATCGTTCGTAATCCTAAGGTATTCCTTATGGATGAGCCACTTTCAAACCTTGATGCAAAGCTTCGTGTTCAGATGAGAACAGAGATTTCTAAGCTTCATGATTCACTTGGCGCTACAATGATCTACGTTACACATGATCAGACAGAGGCTATGACACTTGGTACAAGAATCGTAGTTATGAAGGACGGTGTTGTTCAGCAGATTGATACACCTGCTAACCTTTACCAGAAGCCATGCAACCTCTTCGTTGCTGGATTCATCGGATCACCTCAGATGAACTTCCTTGAGGGTACACTTAACGCAGATTGCACAGCTATCCAGGTTAACGGTGCAACTCTTCAGATTCCACCTGCAAAGGTTAAGGCTCTTTCAGAGGCTGGTTACGCTAACAAGTCTGTAATCCTTGGTATCCGTCCAGAGGATATTCATGATTCACAGATCTACGTTGATACACAGTCTAACTCAGTTATCGAAGCTACAATTTCTGTATACGAGCTTCTTGGTGCAGAGGTTTACTTATACTTCGATTACGCTGGAACACAGGTTACAGCTAGAGTTGACCCACGTACAACAGCTAGAGGTGGCGACACAGTTAAGTTTGCTCTTGATATGGAGAAGGCTCACTTCTTCGACAAGGATACAGAGCTTACAATTACTAACTAGTATCTAGCGAATACATATTAAATAAACTATAATTGAGGTATCTTTTTGAAAGGTACCTCTTTTTTTATGGATTTCGAAAGCAAAAAGGAAAAATTACTCGAACAATTAAACAAAGCCACAGGCATTAACTTTGATATTTCTGATTCTTCTTTGTCCGATGAAGAGCTTATCAATAAGCTAAAAGAGCTTGTTGTTCATTTTAATGTTATTGATTCAAAATCAGGCCTATACAGGCTTTATCTTACGGGGGAATTAGCTTATTCTGACGCTGTTGCCTCACTTAGTAGATTCCATATTGAAGAAAACATACCAAGGCAGGTTTTTTATTTAGAAAGCCAGCAAAACTACTCAAAAGAAGCTGTTTCACTCTTGAAGAGCTTGCTGCCTGAATCTTCTGATTTAGTAATTGAGATAGATAATAAGCATTTGTCCTTAGTCTTAAATCACAAGGCAATCCCTAGTGAAGAAGAAATGCTACAAACAGCTAATGAGTTTTTAGACATGCTAGAAGCAGAAGCATTTACTTCATTTAAACTAAGCTACACTGATCCTGTTGAAAATTTCAAAGAATTACCTGAAGCTTATAAATCTGTTGTTATTGCAATGCAGATAGGAAATACATTTAATCATAGTCAGCGTATTTATTGCTATGAAACTCTTGGCCTTAGCAGATTGCTTTACAATATACCTTCCTCTGAAGTTGAGACATATTTAAACAAGCACATAAATATCGACCTCTTGTCCCAGATTGACGAGGAAACTTTGAACCTTTTGGATACATTTTTTGAGAATGATTTGTCTTTAGCCGAGACCAGCCGCAAGACCTTCATTCATAGAAATACTCTTATCTACAGATTGGATAAATTCGCCGATTTGACTGGATATGACGTTAGAAAATTTAATGATGCCATTACTGTAAAGATATCACTAATGCTTTACAACTATATAAGAGCCACCAAATAATGGTGGCTCTTTTTTGTTACAGGACATTGACATGCATATTTTTCTATAGAAATATATCAATCACCTTCATATTTTTCTATAGAGAAATATCAATTACCTTCATATTTTTCTATAGAAAAAAACTCATCTGATACAAATTCTGGTGTAATTGAAACACTATTATCTTTATCAAGTTTAATATGTAACAAGCCATATCCTAGGCAATCAAAATGCCCATATTGGCCTTGAATGTAATACTTTACAATTACCTCGCCATCATCTGTAACCACAAAGCCACTGGTTGGATCAGATACCATCTCTATATCCGACATAATCGTTTCTTCTAAATCTGATAGATCAAAGTCTAACTCATTATTATGCTCCGTGAAGTAAAGCTCTTTTACATTTTCTTTTGTCAATTCAAGTAACACATCATCAAGATAATATATAGTTGCAGCACCCTTTTCCCATTTAGTCTTAAATGGAGAAGAATATACATCATCCTGATATGCTAAATCGTTCCCTTCAGAAGAATATATATGAGGGAAATATCCGCCATCACCGCCATTGCATTCCAGCTTTTCCACAACTATCTTTTCATTTTTGCCATCATTGTTTAAATCTACTTCCTTTGTATAACCATCCTCACAACTCTCGTGTTCATGTGGATCAACGAAATATTCATCTATTGATTTAAACTTTGGCTGCTTCAGCGAATACTGCTCTAAATATGTTTTCTCATCTATGGATTCAAACTCAAGACCTCTGGTCTCTATTCCCCACTCATCTTCGTTTGATTCTCTATAACTTACTACTTCAAAGCCTCCGTTTTCCCATAGTAATGTTGAGAGATGCATGTTTTTCAGGTCTTCTATAGGCTTCTCAATGATGTTATCTTTTATTGTGAAAGTATATATTTTGTTCTTTTCAAGCTCATACTGCGCATTAACTAAACATGGAATTGTATATGGATAACCCTGATAATCATAAACCAACATTGCAGGTGCTATAGTTCCATTAGTGTCCTCGTTAGGTATATAGTCCGCATAACCTACAGTGAATGCCCCATATATCCTGGTTCGCTCAACAGGCTCTTTAATTTCCGCTGTAGAAGGCGTAACTGTAACCTCATCTGTAGTCTTGACTTCAACTGGTTTAGCGCAGCCAGTACAAAGTAGCGCCGCTATAAGCGCTATAGAAAATACTCTTTTCATGTAATTGTTCCCCCTCTAATTCTCATTTTACTTTAAACCTTAAATCTTCTCAACAAAAAAACGCTAGTGAGTATAATCTCACTAGCGTTCCTTATTTTAACTATTCAATATTATGCTAATCTTCTAGCACCGTCGCCGATGTCTACTACGTAGAATTCTGCATCCAGGTCATATTTTTCTTTGTAAGCTTTGCCTACTGTTTCCTTGAAGTTCTCTACAGCTTCATCCTTTACGATAGCTACTGTGCAGCCGCCGAAACCACCGCCTGTGATGCGGGCGCCGATTACGCCAGGAACAGACCACTCTGTCTCTACAAGGAAATCTACCTCCTCGCAAGATACTTCGTAGTCATCGCGAAGTGAAACGTGGCTAGCATTCATAAGCTTACCAAATGTTTCGATATCGTTCTTATTAAGAGCGTCTACAGCCTTGATTGTACGCTGGTTCTCAGCTACTGCGTGCTTTGCTCTGCGGTAGTTTACCTCATCCTTGATAGCGCTTCCATACTTTTCAAATTCTTCGTCTGTAAGCTCACCAAGAGTCTGGATTCCACATACTGTCTGAAGATCCTTAAGAGCCTGTGAGCTTTCGTTTCTTCTATCATTGTAAGCACTGTCTACAAGGGAATGCTTTACCTTAGAATTTGTAATAACAATCTTTGCACCCTCAAGCTTTACACTAGCGTATTTATAAGATAAATCAGCACAATCAAGGAAGATTGCATTATCCTTTTTACCCATAGCTACTGCGAATTGATCCATTATACCGCAGTTGCAGCCGTTGAAGTTGTTCTCTGAATACTGGCCGATAAGAGCAAGCTCTGTCATTGTCTTATCAAGACCGAAGAAATCGTTAAGGACTGTACCTGTAAGCACCTCAAGAGATGCTGATGATGAAAGGCCGGAACCGTTTGGGATATTTCCCCATACTGCCATCTCAAAACCTGTATCAATCTTTGCACCCTTTTCAATAAGAGCCCAAACTACACCAAGTGGATAGTTTGCCCAGTGATAAGCATCCTTATTTGTAAGCTCGTCAAGGGAGCTTTCGATAACACCAACGTGCTCAATGTTTGCTGAATAAAGCTTGATAACTTTATCTTCGCGCTTTCTAGCTATTGCATATGTACCGATTGTAAGTGCACATGGAAATACGTGACCGCCATTATAATCTGTGTGCTCACCGATAAGGTTTACACGACCTGGTGCGAAGTATGTGCGAATGTCACCTTCGCCACCGAATTTTTCCTCAAAAATTACTTTTAACTCTTCTTTTGTCATAATTACCCTCTGTATATATCCCTTTTATTATATTTTTCCATTGCTGTAAGAAGCTTATCAGATGGAGTGAATAATACTTTAAAATCGTTGCCTTTTGCCTCGCTGTGAGCCACTAAGATGTAATCTTTTTGCTCCTCATTGTGGGCGCTGCAGTCATATGTCTTCAGCTGAACATGATCATATTTAAGTGATTCGTTAGTGCCTACTGCAGCTACCATCTTTATTTCGGTAGACTCAATAGTAACGATTTTTTTGCGTTTTTCATTGTTTATAATCTTGGCAATTTCAAGGCTACCATTTGTGTAGTCATATTCATACTCCACGTTTTTATTATAAACAAATTCTCTAATAGCCATTATTGCATCAACGATCAATAAAATGGCTAAAACAAGCTGTATAATCCCCGCTGTACTAACAGTTGTAGCAAGTAAACACACAAGAACTGCAACAAGACCAAGCTTTCTTTGCTTGCTTGCAGGAGTCTCGCAAACCTTTACAGCATCTTCTACAAATGTATCATTTGATTCGAACATTATTCTACCTCTCCTTTTTTAATTACTGCAGGACCTATTATACCTTAAATCCCTTATAAATCATAGATTTTTAGGGCCTTAGACCACAAAAAAGATGTAGAAAATCCACATCTTCTTCTGTCTAAAATCACCTTAAAAACTTGTTTCGATATTCCCCAGCGCTAATGCCTGTACATTTTTTGAAAACCCTTGAAAAATGTGCTGTATCGGCAAAACCTACCGCCTCTGAAATATCGGATATATGAAGGGAGGAATCCTCCATAATCTTTTTAGCGTTGTCTATTCTAATTTCATTTAAAAGCTCTGAAAAGCTTTTACCTGTACTGTTTAGTAGCTTGCTTAAATGCCAATGACTAACGTAGACCTTTTCTGCCACATCTGTTAGCTGCAGCTTTTCCTTGTAGTGTTGCTCCATGTAGCTAATAGCCTGCTTTACGATAAAGTTATTGGCTGTAGTGCTTCCAGTATCTAGGGCTGCACCTTTAACACTGTTTATCCTCTCAAGACGCTCTGTTACCCCTGTCATAGCCTCATCTAATTCCTTCATCTTAGAGGGCTTTACCAGGTAACGCTGCACTCCAAGGTTTAGAGCCTGTCTGGCATATTCAAAATCTCTATAGCCAGTTAAAACCAACACCTGCATATCCTGATGCTCGCTCCTTAAAGCTGCAAGCATTGTCAGTCCATCCATGCCAGGCATCCTGATATCTGTAAACAAAATATCAGGCTCGTGTTTTTGCACAAGGGCCAGGCCCTCTTTGCCAGAGTTGCCTTCCCCAACAACAATGCAACCGTATTTTTCCCAATCCACTATTTTACGAAGGCCTTCTACAATCAAAGGCTCGTCGTCTACAATAACCACCTTATACATAACCTTATCCCTTTACAGCTCCTGCAGTCATACCCTTTATAATGTATTTCTGCAGGAAGATATAGACGATGATAACTGGAATGATAACAAGTGTAACTGCAGATGCCATAAGGCCGTAGTTAGTACCTTCCTTTGATGTAAGCTCATTTAAAAGCCTTGTAATGGCCTGCATCTCAGGACGTCTTAAAAAGAACATCTGAGTAAACAGATCGTTATAACTCCATAAAAATGAGAATATTGCAACTGTTACGAAGGATGGCTTCCCAAGAGGCACCACAATCTTGAAAAAGATTTGTGGAATGGAGCATCCCTCCAAATGGGCTGCCTCCTCCAAATCAAGAGGTAGCGATTGCACGTATCCCATTAAAACTATGATGGCAAAGCTTAAATTTCCTGCAACCTGTGGCAATATTACAGAAAGCATATTCAGTCCCCAGCTGGATGTGTTTGTGATGTGCCAGCTTGTCTCCATGGTGTACACCGGAATAATGGTGGCAAACACAGGAAACATCATGGCTGCTATTACCATGGTATGGCAAAATTTGTTTAACTTGAAATGAAATCTTACCAATGCAAAGGCTGCAAGTCCTGCCAAAATCATTACACCAATTGTAACACATGTAGAGATGAAAATACTGTTTATATAAGCTCTTCCAATGTCTAATCTTTCAAATGCCCTTTTATAGTTTGATAGGGTAAATAAATCTCCTACAGGAAGTGCAAAGGACTGCTGCAAAACTTTATCCTTTGCCTTAAAAGAGTTTTCCAATACCCAGTACAAAGGATATATAGTAGTTAGCGCCCACAGACTTAAAAAGAGATAAAGGGCTGTTAAACCAATCTTATTTCTTTTCATACTAGAAGTCCTCGCTTTCTTTGAAAATGGATCTGGTAAGCTTTGAAAGCAATACACCGAGAACTACTATAAGTACGGCTATAGTTGCGCCGTAGTCTACATTTTTCGCTTCCATGGTCTGGTAGTACATGTAGGTTCCTGTAAGGAAAGTCTCCTTAAGTGGCATACCCTTTGGAAACATGGTCCATGGCAAGTCAAATACCTTTAGGGCGCCTGTAACTCCAAGGGTCACACAGGTACAGATAACATTACGAAGTAGTGGTATAGAAATATAAAATACTCGCTGAAATCTGCTTGCACCATCAATGGCTGCTGATTCGTATAGCTCCTGAGAAATGTTGTTAAGACCAGTTTCTAGGATAATAAAGTAAAAACCTACATACTGCCAAACAACTGGTATCATCATTGTCATTATGGCGAATTTTTCACTCTTCCAGTCTGTTAATTCTGTCCTTCCAAGTAGCTCAAGAAGCTGGTTTAACATTCCCTTGTCATATAGGAAAATCAGGTTAAATAACAAACCTAATGCTGTTGCCGAAATTACAATTGGAAAGAAATATACTGTTCTAAAAAACTGTGTTCCTCTTTCGATATTATCCACAAGCAGTGATAAAACAAGGGCTATACCCACCTGCCCTAGGATTGTCGCAATAATCATGAAGAGGGTATTTTTAAGGGAGGTCCAAATAACAGGGTCGGTTATAAGCGTCTTATAGTTTTCAAATAATGGGTCGTTCCATTTTACCCCGTAGGTTCCCAAATTTTTAATCTGCCTGAAGCTTCCGTATATATTTACAAAAAATGGATAGTATAGATATAGAATCAGAAACAAAAATGCCGGCGCAAGAAATAGAAACACATACTTTTTGCTCTTATATATGTTTGACATAAAAACCCCTTTTTTAATAATGACCGGCAATACTAAGTATCGCCGGCCATTTAATTTCTAATGATTATTCAAGTGATGCCTTGTAAACATCAATACCTTCTTGAACTGCATCAGCTGCTGATACGTTGCCAACTACAATGTCAGGCATTCCATCGAATGTAGATACACGGCAATCTCCATTGAAGAGATCCTGTACAGCGCCTGTTAAAGAAGTAACGCCGCTCATCATATCCATTGCCTTAATCTGAAGTGGATTGAACTGGCTCTCATCTACTGCAGGTGCATTCTTAAGTGCGCTTGCTGTATGCTGAGCAAATACAGGAACCACCTCATCACTTGTCATGTGAGATACAAAGCTAACTGCTGCATCACGCTTTGCTGGGTCCTCCCAAGCCTTTGTTGTGATGTAATATCCCATTGATAAACCACCAACTAAATCTGTAGTCTTGCGATTACCATTGCTTGGGAAATAGGTTACATCAAAGTGGCTAAGCTTTTCCTCATCAAGTGTGCTTGGATCTTCTGGGTCTGACTGGCATGAACCTACGATACCGCCAACCTTCCAAGAGCCATCAAGAAGGAATGCTGCCTTGCCATCTGTAAACATTGCAAATGTTTCATCATCTGTTGCTGAAAGTGTGTTGTCTGGGAAGAAGCCTTTTTCATAAAGGTCCTTAATGTCCTCAAGACCTGCTACCCACTGCTTTCCTGTAGCATCATCACTAGAACCTGGAATATCTAAGTGGTTGCTAGGAGTCTGCTGATTGTAGATTGCAAATTCCCACCAGTAATGTGGAATGTTTCCAAGTGCTGCTGCAATTGGAGCGTAGCCTGCATCCTTAATCTTCTGGCAGTCACTTAAGAACTGATCCCATGTGTAGTCAGCTCCTGGCATTTCTACGCCTGCTGCATCAAGTACTTCTGTGTTAACAAACATTGCCTCCCAGTATCCATTAACAGGAACTGCGTATTTCTTGCCATCTGCTGGAGATGGAGCAATCAAATCGTCGTTCATGTTTGATGCGAAATCAGGATACTCTGCACGGATGTCATCGATTGAAACAACCTTGCCAGCGTTTACAAAGTCATTTGCATCTGCTCCGTTAAAGAAGAACAACACGTCTGGCTCAGAGCCTGTCTCAAAATCTGTGATGATTCTTGTCTTAAATGTTTCATCACTGGTAGCTGAAGTATCGCTAACCTTGTTTCCAGTAGCCTTTTCCCAATCTGCTACTGCGTTTTTGTAGTTCTGCGCGTTGCTGTCCTCACCTGCGAATGTGGTAGTTACTGTAAGCTCTACTGAGCCACCTGACTCTGCTACTTCACCGCTTTCTGCTGCGTTTTCACCTGTAGTAGCTTCTGTAGCTGTACCTCCACATGCTGATATGGACATTGCCATAACAGCTGTCATAAGGATAGCTGCCAATTTTTTCCTTTTCATACGAACCCCCTTCTGCGCCCCCAATGCGCTATGTCTTTGTTCTTATCTTTACTTTAAACAAAGAAAAGCATTTTTCGGATTGCAGAAATTGTTATTTTTTGACAAAAATAGTGCTAATTGTATTTCCGTTTCCGTCAGGTTCAATAGATAAGCCGCTTTCAGGGCCAAAGAGAATTTTTAGTCTCCTTTGAACATTTCTGATTCCAATCCTAGTAGCACGTTCTTCCATAGGCTTTATATCCATATCATCAGTTAAAAGCTCACTGATTTTTTCCATGTCTTCTTCAGATGGCACCCCTGGATTGATAATCTTTATTCTCATATCAACAGATTCACCATTTGCTGTCCCCTCAATTATCATCCTGACGGAACGTCTGCCATCCTCTGTAGCATTATGCTCTACCGCATTTTCAATGACAGGCTGGATAATCAGGCGAGGCACCTTTACTGATAGAAGTGACTTATCAATTTCCTCTGAATATGTAAACCTATCTCTATATCTGCATTCGATAATATAAATATAGGCCTTTACGTACTCTAGCTCCTCTGAAAGAGTGATAAGAGACTGCCTGTTTCTATCCATGGTGGCGGACATCATTGTAGCTAGAGCTTCTATCATGGTGCTAACCTTATCCGCTCCCTGGATTCTGGCCTCCCAGTTAATAATCTCTAGAGTATTATTTAAAAAGTGGGGATTTATCTGGGACTGCAGGGCATGGATATTAGCATCTCTAAGAGCAATCTCCTCCAAAAAGATTTTGTTAAACTGCTCTGAAAGCTTCTCAGACATATGATTAAAGTTTCTAGTCAAATCCGCAATTTCACCCTTTTGTTCCTTTAGAGTAGGTACAGTTGAGCCATAGTTTCCTGCTGCAATTTCTTTTGATACTGCCGTAAGCCTTTCAATAGGCGTATTAATTTTCGTCTGAAGGAAATACAGCACCACTAGAATAAGAGGTATTAAAAATACAATCAAAAGTACAAAAGTGATTGTAATAGAACGCTTCTCAAGGTTTACCGCTGTGGCATCGTATGAAACCATATATGTAAATGTGCCATCCACGCTTTTATTTTCTGCACTTACCACATCATCACCCATGTGATTTTCTGTCCAAAGAGGATCTCCATCATAGAGGACCTTCATGCCCTCATATGCCCAAACACTCTTTAAGCTTTCGAAAACCCGCTCTGGGTTTAGCTCCATAACCAGCACACCATACACCTCAAAGGTTCTGGTCATTAGGTTTCGTATCATATATACGTGGCCACCTGAAGAGAAAAACTCTGTCCTAGTATCTAGGTTTTTAGAGATATCCATGGCTTCCTCTAAAGCATATTCTCTAAAATACCTAATGCGGCTTACGCTACCTCTTCCCGTAGTATTGCCTGTGAAATAAAGAGTCTTTGGGTCGTCAGTAAAAAACAGTACCGTCATATCAAAGCTTGGGTTATATTTGTACTGCTCAGCCAAAAACACTGTTACCTCATTGTACAGAGGGCCTTTATCTCCTGTACGTTTGAATTTGTTATATGACTCTCGGATTGTAGGTAGATATGATGCGTCCTTTGAAGCATCTATACAGTCAGAAAGGCGGAGGATACATATCTCCGCCGCCTTTTCCATAGAAGTTGTTATAGTACGGCTGCTTGTAGCGTCAATTCGTCCAGCTACAACCAGCAAAAAAAGCAGAATGATAGCGGTAAGTGGCACAAACCATCCCAGCACTATCACACGTAGCATTTGCCATTTCAAAGTATTTCTCTTTAACATTATTCCCCTTCCAGCCCAAGAAATTCGAGGTAAGCCTGACAAATTTCCTTGGCCATTGCCATCTGTGGCATTTCGCAAAATATACGAAGCAGTGGTTCTGTGCCAGAAAATCTAACACATACCCATCCCCCATTTTTAAAGTATATCTTACAACCATCCATATAGGAAGTATTTTCAATCTCAAAAGGCAGGTTTGGAATGAGTCTTTTTTCCATTAGAGTTTCCAGAAGCTCATTCTTCCTTTCTGGCCTGAAAGTTAAGTTTTCTTCTAGCATTGCAAAGTGTCCAAACTCTTCTAAAATGCCATCGTAAATCTGTGATAGTTTCCTGCCTGTTACTGCTAGCATCTCTACAAGCAGGGCTGCTGCATACACACCGTCCTTGCCGTTGATATGACCTCTTACAGTAAGTCCACCTGATGATTCTCCACCGATAAGAGCATCAGTTTCACTGATTTTTGAAGAGATATGCTTAAAACCTACTGGCACCTCGTAACATTTTTCCCCATATTTTTCTGCAATTCTATCAAGCATATGGGTGGTGCAAAGGTTTCTCACTACTGGCCCTCTTTCCTTTCGATATTCCTGCAGGTAATAATATAAAACCATCAGGATATCATTAGGTGACAAGTATCTGCCTAAATCATCCACCACGCCGATTCTATCTGCATCACCATCTGTGGCAATTCCCATGTCATAGTGGCCATCTGTTACAGTGGTCTTTAAGGTTGCCATAGCAGCCTCATTTGGTGCCGGCAGCTTTCCTCCAAATAATGTATCGTGGCGGGAATGTATGGTTTCCATTTCGCACCTGGCTGTTAAAAGAATAGTTTTGATGGCAGTTTCACTGACCCCATACATCGGGTCCAAAACTACCCTTAGTCCTGCGTCCTTTATCCTTTGCACATCTATCCTATCAAGGATATTGTCCATATATTCGTTGATAGGATAAAACTCAACTATTAGGCCGGCATTTAATGCATCCTTATAGTCCATGGTTTTCACAGGCTCTTTCACCTTTGAAATATAGCTTTCTACATCGGCAGTCTGGGTTTCATCTGCATCTCTACCACCTGCGGTAAAAAGCTTGATGCCGTTATAAATAGCTGGGTTGTGGCTGGCTGTAACCATCATGCCATATGGCAGGTTATGCTTCATTACATAAAACATAACCAGTGGAGTTGGGGCAGATTTGTTGATTAAGCTGGCCTTTATGCCATTTGCCGCAAACACCACTGCAGCCCACTGCATTGCTTCCTTTGATAAAAATCTTCGGTCATAACCAATGACAATTCCAGCATCTGCTTTGCCCTCAGCTATCATTTTATCTGCCATGGCCTGGGCCAAGGTTTGTACATTTTGCTTTGTAAACTCATCTCCAATGACGGCTCTCCAGCCGCCAGTTCCAAATTTAATCATTTTCTTCCCCTCTTTTTACATCCACACTTCTACCTGATGTTCCGTAGCCTCTTTATCTACGGTGATCTTATCCACAACTAACCCGTCTAGAACAATCTTATCCACACCCTTTTGTTTTTTATTAGGGTTATGCACCTTGATGCTATAAGTGCTTCCTCTAAACTTTCTTTGAATTGAAAATGCACTCCAATCTTCTGGAATACATGGGTCTATTACAAGCTCTTCAAAATCAGGACGAACTCCTAATATATAGTGAGTTACTGCATAATATGCCCAGCCACCACTGCCTGTCATAAATGGATGGTGAGCCCTTCCGTAGGTACTATGGTCCTTTCCTGATATAAACTGGCAATATGAATATGGCTCGCTTACTCTGACTTCAATCTTGTCGTTTTGGTAATAAGGGCACAGGCTCTTGTAGTATTCAAATGCCCTATTGCCATGGCCCATTTTGCATTCTGCGGACCATACCCAAGGATTTGGATGTGAAAAGATGCTGGCATTTTCCTTTAATCCCGGATAAACCCTTGCAATAAATCCTATCTCATCATCAGGAGTAGTGTATGCTGGGGCATTTAGCATGATTCCATAAGGTGTGGAAAGCTTGTCATGTATCTGCTCTAAAGCTAAGCTTGCCTTATCATCCTCTGCTGCACCAGATAATACTGCCCAGGCATTTGACTCTAGATGAAGCTTTCCTTCTGTATTTTCCTTTGTGCCTATTTTTCTGCCGCTTCCTGTAAAGCCTCGCAAATACCAGTTGCCATCCCAAAGAGTGGTATTGCATACCTGCTTTAGTTTAGCCATTTCGCTCTTTAGCTTATTTATCAGCCTTTCGTCTTTTCTAAACTCTGCCACCTCTAGTAAGCTATCCATCGCTTTATATAGTAGAAAAGATACCAAAGCACTTTCCCCGCCGCCTAAATTCAGGCAGTCGTTCCAGTCGGCTCTAAGGCCTTTGCAGATGCCATGGCTTCCTACCTGATTAATGGAAAACTCTACTATACGCTGCATGTGCTCATAAACTGACCCTTCTCCTCCGTCGGCATATCCTAGCACAGTATCTAAAAACTCAAACTCCCCAGTTTCTTTTACATATTCTACGATGGATGGCACCAGCCAAAGTGCATCATCAGAGCAGGCATCGGCAAGGCCATGTACCTTTGATGCTCCCTCAGGTTCTGGAATAACTGTTGGGGATTTAAAAGGCTTTTTCTTCTTTTCCTTTTCTTCCTCTGGCATAAACCATGCTGGCTCAAACAGATGGATTCCATAGCCTGATGTAGTAAGAGCCCTAAGTAGCTCCACTATACGCTTCTTGCAGCCTTCAGGATTTGTGGCAACTACAGTCATTGCATCCTGAGCCGTATCACGATATCCAAGGCCAGTGCGACCGCCCACTTCTATAAAAGAAGCGAACCTTGAAAACATGACATTTATTTCTGCCTGATACAAGGTCCATATGTTTATCATGGTATCTACACCTGCATCAGGGCTAGTTACCATATATTTATCCTGCTTATCCTGCCAAAACTTGGCTAGCTTTTCATAGGCCTCATCTAAGGATGCTGGGTTTTCATATTTTTTCTTAATGGCCTTTGCTTCATCTAAGCGCCCCTCTCCTAGGAAATAAATGAGACGAACCTTTTCACTAGGGTTTAAAGAAAGCTTTTTTTGAAGTGATGCGCAGTGGTTATTGCCAAGCTCTTTAGAGCTAAAACATCTTCCCTGTTCTACAGCAATAGGATTGCTTTCGCTTCGATAGTTTCCTATAAAGGTATCCCTTAAGCAATCGTATCCATCAGGGGTAAAGTTTGCTGTAAAATACTGATAGCCATCCTCTTCGTAAAACAAATCATAGAGAATGGTGCCATCCTTATAATCACTACCTGCACAGTAGAGACTCATCTGGAAATTTTGATTATCAATTGGAACATGATGGAAGGAAAATTCCGAATAGGAAAATACATCTAAGCTTCTTTTTTCATTACTCTTATTTTCAATAGTTACATCCCATACTAGTGCCTTTTCTCCCAGTGGAATGCTCATTTTTTGACTTGCAAAAATGCCTTTATATTCGCATTCATAGGTACTTACAGAAAGACCATGCCTTGCTACATATTTTGCCTCATCAAGAGATTTCCCTACCGGCTGCCAAGTGATGGACCAGTAGTCTCCATCCGCATCATCTCTTATATAAATATCAAAACCTGGTCTATCCATTGGTATGGAATTTCCTCTAAACCTGGTAATTCGATGATATTCTGGGGACTGATAAAATAAATAGCCTCCTGCTGTGTGGTTCACCACCGCACACATTTGCTCTACTCCTAGATAATTGGTCCAGGAGGTTGGCAAATCCACCCTTTCGATTACATATTCCTTAGCTTCATTATCAAAATAACCGTACTTCATAAAAACCCCCATATGCCTTAAATAGGCTATTGTCTTTTCTATCCTCAGTTTAAGAAATAGCCTAAAAAAAAAGAATGTCTGTTTTTGGCATGTACTCCCAAAAACAGACATTATATTTCTTTCTTAAATTTTCTTTTTTAAATACCTTTGAAGCTAAAGGTTATTTCCATATCCTTGCTGTTATCCAGCATGAATTCTGGGTGTGTCTTTGCCCCCCAGGTGTCATCTCCTGCTATACCCATTTGCTTTCCAACTCTCACATGAGTGAAATGTGACTTTGGAAGCTCTGTAGGATGCATAGCCTCGTCCATTTCATGAGCAGTATATGGAAGAGCTGAAAATCCTAAATTATTAGGAAGAAATACCACTCCATTGCCCTTTTCATCAGTTAATGTAGCGCATCTTACCTCCTGATGATTTCCGCATTCCTGAGGCACAAGGTATTTTGCCATGTTGTCGGCCACCTTGTTTTTAAATACACCAAGCTTCCCATGATCTCTATCGTTGTAGGTTTCCTCAGGTCCTTTACCATACCATTCTAAGTTAGAAAGCTCATTATCAAGAGCAAAGGCTACTGAAAGCTCAGGAAGCTCTCCTATTTCATCTGACTTAGGAAGGCGCAATGTGCAATCAATCATTCCATCTGCATTTACTACATACTCTAAGCTGCATGTTCCTGCAGGCTTTGTTGGCAGGTGATATGTGTATACTACTTTGACTCTATCCTCTGAAGCCTCCACTACTGGATACTCATATACATTTTCATCCATTACAGAGGTTGATAAATATTTGCTTGCAAGCTTCCACTGGCCAGCTCTAAATGGCAACTGGTTTGCCAAATCGTTTTCTGTCATTGGTCTCCAGAAATTAGGAAGCACAAATCTCTTTAATAATTCCTTGCCATGATACTTGTAAGAGCTAAGTCCCTTTTGGCCTACAAACAACACCTCAAAGTCCTCTCCCTTTACTCCAAGGTTGTGGAAGCCCTGAGTAATTTTAAGGGTTTGCTTTGGTGCCTTTTCATAAACGAAGCGACCTACAGTAGTCTGGCCATATGCTACTTCATGTCCCTTGCGGGCCCAAAGTGTGTCTTCTTTTAACACAAAAGACAGTGTTACAACGTATTCATTGTCTTTTGGTAAATCAAGCTCCAATTCATAATCGATTGAAGTAAGAGGTTCACAGTCGATTTCAAGCTCTTCTTCAGCTATCAGCTCGCCCACTTTTTCTACCGTAAGAATTCCTAAAAACTCATTTGTATTTGTAAACAAATTTCTGTTTTCAATGTGAGCTTTGCCATCTGCAATAGTGATTTTGATATTCTGGTAATCATATTTTACTTCCTGCATCTTAGGGCTTGGAACTCTGCCCTTGCTGTAGCAGATACCGTCACCAGAAAAGCTGCCATCGTTTGGTCTATCATCAAAATCTCCGCCATAGCCTTCAAACTCTACACCATAGCAATCCTTTTTGGTAATTGCCTGGTCGATGAAATCCCAAATGAAACCACCCTGGAAAAGGGGCTCCTCATAAGCAAGCTCTGTGTACTTTTCCATAGCACCACAGGAATTGCCCATGGCATGCATGTACTCGCAGTTGATATAAGGCTTGTCCCTATGGTCTGCAAGGAAGGCCTTAATATCCTTTACCTTTGCATACATTGTAGATTCCATATCGGATAAATCTACACGTCTATCGTTAAATACTCCCTCATAATGAACCAGTCTGGTGTTGTCCCACTCATGGAACTTATCCTGCATCTTTCTCAGGTTGCTTCCGCCGTAGCTTTCATTACCTAATGACCAAATCAGGATACATGGATGGTTCTTGTCTCGCTCAAACATATTGTGAGCTCTATCGATTACATTATCTGTAAACTCTGGTCTGTCACCTGGAACTGCGTAGCTGTCATCCTTTGCCTTAAGAATCTGAATAGGTGTCTGCCATGTTCCATGGGTTTCAAGGTTTGTCTCATCAATAACGTACAAACCAAAAATATCGCAAAGTCTGTAGAATACTGTCATGTTTGGATAATGACTGGTGCGAATTGCATTAATATTGTTTTTCTTGCAGGTGATAATGTCCTGTAGAATCTCTTCTTCTGTAAGTACTCGGCCTGTAGATGATGAAAATTCGTGACGGTTTACGCCCTTAAACACAATGCGCTTTCCATTGATGTGCATCATGCCATCCTTCATCTCAAATCGTCTAAAGCCTACCTTTTCCTTTACAACCTCTGAAAGGCGACCAGTAGGGCCAAATACATTAAGCTGCAAATCAAACAAATATGGGTGCTCAGCACTCCAAAGCTTTGGCTCTCTAACATGAAGCTCAAAGTGATTTGTTCCAGCTGTTACATTTATTTTATTTAAAATGTCTACATCGTCATCTGATAAGGTCATTGAGACCAGGCCTTCACCTACCACATCCATATCAAGGACTAATGTAGCATCCTTATATTCGTCATCTAAAAGAGTCTTAATACGAAGATCCTTTATGTGTGTTTCAGGAATTGTATATAGATATACCTCTCTAAAGATACCTGAGAATCTAAAGAAATCCTGATCCTCGCACCAGCTGCCTGAAGTCCACTTAAATACCTGTACAGCCAGCTTATTTTCACCCTCTACAACATAAGGGGTTAAATCAAATTCTGATGGAGTAAATGAATCCTCACTGTAGCCTACGTATTTTCCATTTAACCAAAGTGCAAAACCACTTTCTACGCCCTGGAAGGAAATGTACAGTGGGCCCTTTTTCATGTTTTCTGGCAAAGTAAAGTATTTCACATAATTGCCTACAGGGTTTTCTTCTGTAGGTATCTCTCCTGGCTCTAACGCCTCGTGGCCATCCCATGGATACTGGGTGTTGACATACATTATCTTGTCATAGCCCTCCATCTGGATATGTGCTGGAACCTTTATATCATCCCAGCCCTTACAGTTTCTACCTGCCAGATAAAAATCCTTGTCACAGCATTCGTAATTTTTCGCATATTCGAATTTCCATATACCATTAAGGGATAACTTGAAATTGCTTTTTTCACCATATCCATAAGCTTCACTGTTATAGTACTCATGGTCTGAGTGTGGATCTAATCTATTTTCCTGAAAGATTCTAGGATTCTTTACTATTTCATAATTGAAATCAGCCATTGCTTTTCCCCTTATTAATAGAGGGCGGGTCGCCCCACCCTCATTTTTTATTAGTTCAATATTACTTAACTGAACCTGTAATACCTTCAGCAAACTGTTTCTGAAGTACGAAGAATACAATCATAGTAGGAAGTGAGCAGAACAATACGCCAAGCATTGTCATACCGTAATCTACTGTGTAACCACTTGAAATGTTTGCAATGAACATAGGCATTGTCTGAGCACGGTTGTCGCTCATAACTACCTTTGGCCACAGGTAAGCATTCCATGCGTTCATGAATGTAATAACAGCAGCTGCTGCATAGATTGACTTCTGGATTGGCACATACATCTTAAAGAAAATCTTCCATTCAGAAAGACCATCAATTCTTGCTGCTTCCATGATGTCAGGTGGGAAATTTCTAGAATTCTGTCTGAACATCATAATCATAAATGGTGTTGAAATACCTGGAAGGATGAAAGCCCAAACTGAGTTAAGAAGCTTTGCTCCAGATACAAGTCCATACAATGGAACCATTGTTGCAACTGCAGGAACCATCATTGCAAGAAGAAGGACGCCAAATAATCTATCCTTTCCCTTGTCGTGATAGAGCTCAAAGCCATAGCCTGCAATAGAACATACAAATAAAGTAAAGATTGTCTGAACAATTGAGTAAAGGAATGAGTTTCCCATACTGCTCCAAAGTGTTCCCTGCACTGCTGCACGTAAATGCTCAAAATTCACAAGCAGCTGGTTACCAAATCCGATTGAACCTCTAGCTACGTTAAGTGAAAGGTTTGTAGCTGCTGCAATCATCCAATATAGTGGGAACACTGAGATGAATGAGCAAATAATTAAGAATATGTATGTAGGAATAAGCCTACGCTGAACCATTGATCTATTTCTCTTCTTAGTCACGTGTATCACCTACTTTCAAATTGATGAATGCGAGAATTGCAACAAGGATGAATACTACAAATGACATAGCAGATGTGTATCCAAAGTTACCAACACCCTGTCCAAATGCCTGGTTGTAAATGTAATGTGACATTGTGATTGTTGAGTTTGCAGGTCCACCACTTGTAAGGTTTACTGACTCATCAAACAACTGTAATGTACCGTTGATTGACATGATTGCTGTCATAACGATTGTTGGCTTAAGAAGAGGTACTGTAATGTACCAGAATGTCTTCCATCCATTTGCGCCATCGATTTTAGCTGCCTCATATACTGAGTACTCGATGTTCTGAAGTCCAGCAAGATAGAATACCATGTTGTAACCTGTCCATCTCCATATAAGGGCAATGATGATTACGGCTCTAGCTGTGCTTGCTGTTCCAAGGAAGTTAATGTTTTCATGTGTAAGGCCGATGTTCTGAAGAACTGTATTAATTAGACCCTGTGTAGCAAACATTGACTTGAAAATTAATGAGTATGATACAAGAGATGTAGCACATGGTAAGAAGATACATGTTCTAAATAATCCCTTGAATTTAAGGTCCTTGTTATTGAGAAGCTGAGCTAAAAGAATAGCTAAAATCAGCATAACAGGAACTTCTATTATTAAATAAAGGAATGTATTTTTCATTGATGTTTTGAAAATTACATCCTGTAGCATTCGTTGGTAATTGTATGTAAGTGGGTCAGCAAACTTGATGTTTACGCCCTTTCCTGTTTTAAATGAAGTAATTAAAGCCTGAATAATTGGATAAAAACTCATTATGAAGATGAGTATTGTTGCTGGTGTAAGGAAAATCCAGCCTGCTGCCAATTGCTTTTTTGCAAGTGTCATTCCTCTTTTTTTATTCTCCACGATGTCTACCCTCTCTTTTAAAAATGGGAAGTGGGCTAGCCACTTCCCAAATAATCAACAATATTTCTTTAACTTATAGGATTAAAGTCCCATTTCAAATCTAAGATTTGACTCTGCCTCTTCAAGTGCCTGCTCTGTTGTGTATCCATTGTCAAGTACGTTCTGAAGAGCTGTACCAAGAGCTGTTCTAGCCTGATAGTGATAATCTGACTGCTCAACTGTTGGAACGTTCTGTGTGTAAGCTACGATGTCAGCGTATACAGCCTGTCCGTTGAAGAAATCAACACCCTGCTGGTAAACATCTGACTCTGCAGCTGCTGCACATGTACCGATAACACCACCGTTAAGAAGTGCTTCGTCATATGTTGTAGACTGTCCGTCTGCTGCTGAACGACCACCGAATGTGTAAGCTAAGAAGTCCTTAGCAAGGTCCTGCTTCTTGCAGTTAGCTGTGATGTAAAGTGAAGAACCACCGTTTGAAGCGTAACCTGGCTTACCTGTAAGTGTTGGAGCTGGAACGATTTCCCACTTACCAGAGTTGTCAGCAACCTGCTTCATTGTTGGGATAATCCAGTTACCATTGAATACACCTGCAACCATGTCGCCCTGGATAG
>JAEEGF011104537.1_pt1 | contig 33157 bp, 31 predicted proteins | sample 9134171 | NCBI WGS metagenome assembly JAEEGF01 (sample SAMN16246542, study PRJNA631951) | gut metagenome | biome: gut microbiome; feature: rumen; material: AP-attached | host: Bos | place: Iran: Karaj | collected 2018-10
CAATTGTAGCAGATAAATCCGAAAAATTACCAACTTGCGTCAAAGCATAACTATTCGTAGATATAGCCACGCAAAACAAAATTGGCACAGTCAAAATAAACATTTTTTTGTTCTTGCCAGAAAACAAAAACCTAAACATATTATTGCAACCTCATTAATAATGGTTTTTATTTTTCCCCACGTTCCACTTATGCTATTCTAGCACTTTTACTACGAAATATCAACCCATGCAAAGAGGCCCCACCATAAGCGGAGCCTCCTTATTTTAGCTGCACACCCACTTTCTTACATTAATTACATCATGCCACTTTCCATCCATGTCACGATGTTTTTCCGTTGTTGCTAACTCGTAGTAAAACAGCTCTCTTCTCTCGTCGCCATTTAGGCAAACCACCTTCGCGACGCATGCCAAATCTGCATCTTCATCCAGCCATCTCATGTCGGACTTCATATGCATTGGATACCATCTCGTCAAGCGCAACAGCTCATTTTTAACGGCCGGGCAGCTTCTACGAAACCATGGTTTATTACATAGTTCCTTCATAAGGTTCAATCCTGATACCCCCTTTCTCAAGAACTATCTTTATTTTATCAAACTTCTTCGTACATTTTCAGATACGCGTCGAAGTTTTCTATGTCATATTTAAAAGCTCGACTCATTCGCACATATAGCGCAATTTTTAACAATGCCTCTTTTTCCGCCTCGTCACGCTCAAAGAAACTATAAATTAATTCTCTGCCCACTTTTGTAAAAATATCCGTGTCCGACAAAATCGCAAAATAAAAATCGTATAAGAAATCACCCACCGCTGGCATCGGATCAATTACTCGTATTTTCCCATCATCAACCAAGAAATTATGCGCACCAAAATCGCCATGCAATAAATATTGTTTTGGCGCCACATCACCAATTGCCTCCAGGGCTTTATATACTTTTTCGGTCGAAATCGCCGGGATGCATCCCCGCGCATACTCCACCTCATCCGCCAAAAATTCTTGCCAAGTCTTAAATTCATGATGCAAAAATCCATAACCTTCGTGCGGGTATTCGCGAAAATTTTCTGCTATCTTCGCCACTTGGCAAATCGCATCGTGCGCTTCTAGCGGTTTGTCGGCATATTTCTCACCTTTTATAAAATCAAAACAGATATACCCGTAATCATAGTCAAAACAACGTACGTTCTGGAATACCCCGTCCGGATTATGCTTCAAAAACTCCGCCTGCGTTTCAATCGTTTCGCTATTTGTAATTTTTACTAAATACTTCTCGGCCAAATCAAAAACTATCGCACCCGTCCAACCATCCGTATAAAAATGCGGCTCCACGCCGTCAAAATTCTCGCCCAACTTCCGCGCGATATCAACAATTACTTCTCTAGCTTTTTCTTCGTGCATGAAAATATTATACCAAGAATAGATAGGTATAATACGCCGCAAAGATTGCCACCATCAACATCCCCTCAAAACGTTCCAGCTTGCGGCTGCTCCGCCCGAACCAGTAATAAACCAGAGCCGCCAATAAAACCACTGTCGTATCGACAAAGTTAAATGCTGCCGACGTAAAACCGCCATAAATCAAAGTTGGCAAACCAAGCACGATACAAATATTAAAGATATTTGTACCAATAATATTCCCCACCGCCAAATCAAATTCACCTTTGCGCGACGCTCCTACCGTCATAGTCAGTTCCGGCAACGACGTACCAATCACAATCGCCGTCATCGTAATAATCTTCTGACTAATCCCAATTTCCTGCGCAATCAGCACCGCATTGTCCACCACAATATCGCTCGCCACCACAATAATTATCAGTGTAATTACGATATATAATAACGATTTCCAAAGCCCATATTTAGCCTTCTCGCGCCTACGCGACCTCTTCATTTTCTTCTTGGCCTGATGCACGACATATAATATATATGTTAAAAATACCCCAAACGACGCCATTAAAATACCAGCATCTATCCGCGATAGACCATTTTCTTTACCACGAAACAGTGAATCGTTAAGAAGAATAAAGAATATTCCAGTCACCAATACTAAAATTGGTAACTCTTTCTTAACAGTCTGCTCTTTCACTTTAATTGGCTTAACTAAAGTTGCCACACCTACGATGAGCAAAATATTTACCACACACGAACCAATCACGTTCGCGAGCGTCATATCATAATTGCCACTCGAAATTGACTTAAACGAAATCGCTAGCTCCGGCGCGCAGGTACCAAACGCGGCAATAGTCAGCGCAATTAACATCTTCGGCATCTTTAGCTTGGTCGCCAACGACGACGCAGCATCCACAAATACGTCTGACGCTTTAATTAACGCCGCTAAACCTACAAAGAATAAAATAATCCACCCTATTATCATTACCTAATCCCAAATCCAGCTTGTTAAGCCTCGCATTCTAATATCGCGCTTATTCTGCCCCGTCGGTGGCATAAACGTCCCATTAAACGAGCCTTTATTTCTATATGTCACGCCTGTCTTCGTATCACGTGTGCGCGCCATCGTCGTATAAGCGGCTGAATCGCAGCTCTGAATCATCAAACACAGATCACGTAAACCTGAGGCATCTTCTGCAGTTGGATTCGGCATCCCCAGCTGCTCCAACATTTGCATACAAAAGCCATCCAATTCCGCCTGCGCACCTTTATCCCCTCGCACATAGCCTTTTGTAGTTAGCTCTTGCGCATGGCCAATCATGCCCGTTACCAGTTCAATCGTTCGAGGCCCCACGCCAACCTTGCGCATAAATCGCCGTGATTCGCGGTCATTGTAAACTTTCTGATTGCTCTTTTCGCCTTTTGCCGCCGCCTCTGGCTTACCAATGTCATGTACGAGCAACGCTAAATGCATTAACGGCACCAATTTAGTCGGAATTTTATCCGCATAATTTTCGTCAAAGTTTCGAATTACGGTCTCGGTATGCTCTTCAAGGGTATAGCCCTCCTTCACACCAGAATCAGCCTCAAAAATCCGCCCAAAATCAGCCACCTTCTTGGCGGCGCCGACAATTTCTTCTCCCGTCGCATGCGGATTACGTAATACTTGTTGGAACGGGCTACGCGGCGAGCTTTCACGCCCCATTAATCTATCCATGCGCATTGCCATTCGGCCAGTTTTACGCCAACGCGCTTCTCTCTGCGCTTCCAGATTCTCTGCCGAATCAACCTTCCCAAGCTCAAACAGGTACGATGCCCGAAAATCTCTTCCAATATTTGGAGATTTAACACGTCTGCTCACGCCAACCACGTGCGCGCCCTGCGCCCAACTTGCAAAATATTCCTGACTTAGCAGCGCACCTGGGTGTTTTTCATCCGGTTTTGTCTGCTGACGCCCAATCAGGAAATTACGCGCCGCATAACCCGGATCTTTTACGAGCATCTCGCGCGTATTCATTGCACTACACATTTTTCTAACCGTGTCCTCGGCTAGTCCACTTTGTGCGGCGATTTTCGCCACATCTTCAGCCGTAAAATACTGCTCCATCATCGGTTTCTTGCCAGCAATTCGGTAAAATTCACTCGGTTTCATTCTTTCCAATGCTGTTCTTTGGTCAAAATCAAGCGGGACCGCATCCGTCAAATCCGGCATCGTCCGCGCCAAATCCATCTCTAATTGTCGACGTTCTTCTGGCGTTCTACGTTCACCATTTCTCTTTCTAGACGGACTAAAATGTCTGTCAATCACTACCGCATCCGGATCCGATGACTGTATTTGATGTAATTCGCCTCTACCACCCTCACGATGGCTACGTAAGCCTGCGTAATCTTCGGCTACACTACGTTCAGCCACATTAAGAGCTGCAATCTTATTAATATTTGCATGCCCCGTAGCATTACCAGCGTTATTATAATGCCTATCTACCCCCCAACCGCGTTCACCGGCCTTCGCCGTACGGCCATGATATAAACCTTGTCGATTGAAGTCTATTAATAAGCCCGCTGCCTTCAGGCGCTGAATCGCCTTATATTGCTCGGAGCCTTCAAAACTTCTATCCGTCTCGCGACGCGTCATCTTCTTCGGCGTATCACCCAACGCATCCCATTCGGTATGCGCATCGCCACCAGATCCAGTGCTAGCTTCCGGTCTTCTTGCCATAAAATCCTAATATTATCATAGCATAAGCAATAAAAAAGAGCCTTTCGGCCTTTCCTTTCGGAAATGGTGGAGTGTAGGAGATTCGAACTCCTGACCTATTGATTGCGAACCAATCGCTCTACCAACTGAGCTAACACCCCAATAGATTTCTGAAGAAAATTATAACACAACCCCTAATCAAACGATAGACCCCGGCTTTCGCCGGGGCTTTATCATGCTGCTGCTTCTAGTTCTTCGTCTGGCACTTTTTCTTTTGGATGCATCTCAAAATCTGGATGTTCCGCCTGATACTTCGCAATCCTCCCCTCAATCTCGACAATTTCTTGCTTCCATTTTTCTATCGCATCTAGGCGCGTCTTCTCTGGCACTGCATTTATCATATTCTTAGTATCGGTTTGCAATAACTTCTCTTGCTGCTCAATCCATTTTTGGCGCATTTTTATATCGCCTTCAAGGCCACGCGTATGTAAATCATCATTCAGACGCGCCATTTTTGCATCAAAACCACGCAGTGCATCAACTTGCGACTGTTCACTTTCAGACAACGATTCTGGCAACCCTTCTTCTAGCTTATTGAGCTGATCCGTATTGTAAGCCAATGAACGCTCCGATGAAGCGATAATCTGCTTTAGCGTTACTTTTTCTTGGTGTTTCTTCGACCATGGCAAGGTAATAAATGGCATCTTCTTTAACGCCGCGCGCCTTTCATCTAAGAAAGCCTGGCCCCTCGCCACATTTTCTTGCTGGCGTAGATATTTTACTTGCGCCTGAACCCCTGGTGGACATGCGCCTAAAGTCCTATTCAATGCTTCCCAAACTGCAGATTGCTCCTGCATTTTCGTAATTTCTTTAAATCTTTCTTCAAGTGAAGCCATCTGGTCTTCAAAACTTACCGGCTTCTTTTCCGGAGCTTTTGGCTCAGGAAATTCAATAACATTATCCGGGGCAGCCTCAGTGTCAGCCTTTTCTTCACTTTCGACAGGAGTAGCTTCTGCCTCAGGTCCCTCGCCACTTTCCGCACCATCAGCTTCAGAATTCTCCGCTGCAGCTTCTTCAGTTGTTTCAACTTGTTCTACGGCCTCCGTGTAAGGCATTTCCATACCGCCACCTTCGGCCGCAATATCTTCGGGCTCTATCCCTTCCACCTCTTCTGGAATTGGAATCTCTTCTGTTGGTTCGGCCTCATCAACTACATCAGCCGTATTTGCACCCTCTGCAGCATCGATACGTGCCTTCCAGTCGCTAGTTTTTTCACCCGGCAAACGCGGATATTTCTTTACGAGCTCTTTCAGCCTCTCCCTATTGGCTGCTTTCTCATCAGCTGCGTTACGCAAATCATTATATTCCTGCAAAACTCCACCAATGGCATCTGGATTTTGCTTTAAGTATCCAACTAAGTGCGACCAATCGCGTGGTACCCCATTTGCATCTACGTATGCACGTTTATCCTTGTCCCAGGTCGCGCCATCTTTTATGGCATCGCTACCGCCACGTAATTGCACAAGCTCGGCTACTAAATCGCTCAGCTCTTTTGGATTACTCTTGAAATATTCAACATCATTGTTTGTAATTTCAGATTCGCTTCGTTCCGCCGCCTGTTCCGCTGCATCTTCTGGACCACGGCCAAGTTCGTCCCATCCACTTTCAGACTTACCATGCTCTGATCGATTTAATTCATTATTTGCCATTGGGAGCCTCGTTTATTTTCTTTATTATACCATTTTAAGCAATAGCACATCCCTTACGCTTTTATCTTTCGCATCGCAAGTCGATAGCATTACGTACTTTTCTCCATTTTCATCCCGCCAATGCCAAGCGTTTTTTCGCAGCTCATTTAAAGCATCCAGTGAGACGCGTCCATATACATCTTTAGTGTCTGCGTTAATCTTCGAAAAACCGACCACTCTCAAATCATAAACACCATCTTCATAGTACAATTTTCCAGTTCTATGCTCCTGAAAGTATTTCTCATCTGCATATTTAATTACGTCCGAAAACATTTTTCCATAGCTCATCCTATGTCCGTAAATAATCAAAAAATCGTCGCGCAAAATGTCGTTCCGATAATCCATAAATATGCTCCCCGCCGTCGCAAATTCATTAAGATAATTTCTAGACAAATAATAATCATTGTCACCGGATTGTAAGACTGGATAATTTATGCTTGTATCGCTAATAATAATCCAACCCACAATCTGCTGATTAATGCCATGTAATTCATTAAAATTTGGCCCCTCTTCAGCTGGTGCATATTGCATTATTTCATCACCAAGAACCGCGCTTTGCGTCACCATAAAGCTATCGAATACAACATAACCACCGAGTGCAATAACAATCGCCGTTGTCAAAAAACCAATCAAATCTAATACACGATTAAAGACGCTAATCATCAAAACCCCGTACGCGAATTAATAAAAACGGCGTCGCATTATTAATATTATTAGTAAAAACCAGATCCCCATCCTTAAAATTCGGCATTTTTTCGTCCCCGATTATCCTGTCCACACGAATAAAAATCACCGAAATACCAGCCAAAACCAAGTAAATCCCCACCCGCACCAGAAAGCGCATCCATGCACGCTTTCTGGATTTTTTTATTTTCATTATTTGTCTTCGTTCTTACGTAATTTGCGAGATATTACGTAACCAGTTACGCCAATTGTAGCCACAATCGCAAATGGTATTATCGCCATTGTTACGCCAGTTAATACTTCCGACTCTCGATGATTAACGAACGATACCTTATTCGCAGCCGCTAATCCCCCGTCATGCAAGGCTTCCATTTGACGTAAACTTACACTATTTCCCTGTTCACCATTCACCGAAATCGTATATCTACCATCATCAACTTCACTAACAGAATATCTAGCACCGATTGGCAACTGATACAAATTACCGCTCACGCCAATCGTAGCCGTCTGGCCGTGTTTCAAATAAATAACGTTCTCACTACCAGCCACATATTCGCTACTCGTTGTAATTGTTTCGCCATTATATACAATAGACGCGTCTTGGCCAGTTATCGTATATCTATCGCCAATTTCAGCATCGTCAAAATTTAACGTAAACTTAAAATATTCATTCGTATCCGCGATATTTCCCGTAACTGTTTTTGAAATCTCAATATAAGTCATCCCTGCCTGCGACGTAAATACTATGCCACCTTTTTCGCCCACATCGCCATTTTTGGCCTGTAATACTAGTGTTGCGATAAGATTACCAGTCGGCGCACCATTCTGAACTTCATTCCTTACGTACGCATACACATAATACACATCGCTCGAATCAACTGGATATATAGTGGGCTCAGACGAAGCGACTTCACGCACAATAAACTTATAATCGCCCAGCGTATCGAATTCTACATTCGAAAAGTCTAACCAACCGAAGCCATATACCGCATTTTCTGTTGGCTCTACGGCATTCAAATTAATACTCATTGTGCTGGGTAAATTATTTACTCGGCCTGGATTACCATCATCCTCGGTAATTGTATACTGAAAATTAGCTGTTACAGGGTTCGACACACCCGTCACCTCGCGCGTTACCATTATCTGCGTTGGGCTATCGCTATTCGCGCCTATCGTAGTAGTCGTTGCTCCTGCCGACAACGGCGCACTTAGAAGCGTCATCGCGGCCAACAAAAAACCACCCCATGCTTTTGTCTTCATTTTCCTCCTTAAGTTATTACTCCCTACTCCACAAATCTCATGTTTTCATTAAAATACCTCCTTTCTTTTCATCTACTTTAGGCTAAATCCATAAACTAAAAAAGCACGAGTACGATCATTTTAAAAGGCAACAAAATGCCCCCGCCAAAAACGGAGGCATTTATTTTTTTGTTTTTATTTACTGATTACTCTTCTTCTTTAAGGAAGCGCTTGCCAAAGATTACGCTACCAATCAAACCGAATAGGGATATGACGAACACTGCCACAGCTGACATGATATCGTCGAGCGTGCGTGGGTTCTCACCCTTTCCTGGTTCTGGCTCTTCATACTTATTCGTGAAGATAACTTCACTACTTGTATCCTCAACAACTTCGAGCTCACCCATACCATTATCGATTACCTCGATTGTGAATTCGTATTCGTTCTCGTCGAAGGTTACGAATTCGATTTCCTCATCAGTATTCTCTTTAACAGTAAAGGTATATGTACCAGGCTCCGTAAAGGTAATTGGATCATCGAAGATGATTACGCCATCCGCATCGTTATGGCCAGCAGTTACTAATTCGCCATCAAGATAAATCTCGAAGCTAAATTCACCATCCTGGAGATCACGACCCTCAAGCACCTTCTTCATAATAACGCCTTCGTAGATCAAGTCTTCCGTAGCGTAATAGTTTGTAAAGCTAATGCCATCGGCTTCTTCGTCGTCCTTCAAGTAGCTTACGGTCGCCACTAACTCACCATTATTATCTTCGACATTGATAATCACGGTAAACTCGGAGTCATCGTACGTATAACCAGGCTCTTCAGTATTGTTCTCGCGAACGGTATAGATATATTCGCCGACCTTATCGAAGGTAATTTCGCTGAATTCCCCTTCACCTTCGCCATCAACAGGCTTGATCGTGATGGTTTCTTCTTCGCCATCCTCGTTCGTAAGTACGAACTCGAAGTCAACTGCTTCTACGCCCTCGTTCATGCCTTCAAGAATCTTCGTCACGCTTATTACGGCGCTAGTTTCTTCGGCTTTGTATGGGTTCTCAAACTTGATATCAGACGTCTCTGCGCCATCAAGCGTAATCGTAGTCTTTGCTTCAAGCTGGGCCTCATTATAATTATCGGTTACTTCAACCTTAATCTTGTACTCAGACTCATCATAAGAGAAGCCAGGCTGTTCGTCATTTACCTCGCGGATGATGTAATTGTGTGTACCAACTTTCGTATACTCAATTGCATCAAAGTCGGCTTCGCCAGTCTCGCCATCGGTTGTGATGGTAATAGTCTGAATGACCTCATTTGTATCAGCATTAACTAATTCAAATTTGAATTCTTTACCATCAAGATCGCTGCCGGATTGATTATCAATAGACTTATCGACATGGAACGTAACATCCGTTGAGCTCGTCTCATAAGTATTAATAATCTTATTGGTCTTTTCTTCGCCCTTAGCGTATTCAGCCGTAACTTTCAAAGAACCATCCAGATTATCAGAGATCTTTACGGTAACCGTAATATCGCCATCGTTGCTTACGCCAGCTGGAAGATTGTCATCCTCAGCAATAGTGTAAGTATAAGTCTGATCAATATCTTCTTCGGTAAAGTTTAAGGCTTCGAACGTGACTTCGCCGTCTGCGCAGACTTGCTGCGTATCTATATCTCCACTCTCGTCTTTCAACACGAAGCTGAAGCATTCACCTTCTTGCCATGTACGTGCACCTACAAAGGCCTTTTCTGCCTTTAAGGCAATCGAGCCTTCTGCACTATAGATATTATTAATCGTGTCATCATTCGTGTAGGAAACACTACTTTCAATATTGCCCTTACCATCATCAGTCAAAGTCACAGTTGCAACAACTTCATTTGGCTCACCAAAGCCTTTGCCAGACAAATCACTGATTTCTCTGATGGTGTAGGTGTAGGTATCAGATTTAAGATAATCATCTTGATCATATTCAATCAGATCAAAGTGAATGAGCTGCGAATCTTCTGTAGCAGTGCCAGTCCTAATTGGATCGTTGCTACCCTCGGCAAATACGCCAAATTCAAAGCTTTCACCACTCTGCCATTTGCGGCCCTCAAGAACCTTTTTAACATCAAGGCCCGCAGTACCGTTGGCGGTATATGTATTAACGATCGTATTCTTTTTATCGCCTTCACCACCTTCATAAACGGCGCTAACTTCTAGTTCGCCATTACCCTTATCAGTCACAGTAACTTTTACGGTAATTACACCGGAGTTAGTCATACTAAGATCGCTCAAATCGGTCGTCTCTTCAATAGTATAAGTGTAAGTTTTGCCAGCATCACTTTGATCGAAGCTGAGTTCTTCAAACTTCACCGTCTTATGATCGACATCAACCGTCTGCGTGTCTTCAACGCCATTACCAGAAAGTTTGAATTCAAACTCGTCGAGATCCTTCATCCAATCGCGGCCGACAATTTCCTTCGTTGCCTCAAGCTGAATCTTGCCATTAGCCTCATAGGTATTCGTAATCACCTTTTCTTCATTGCTATATATTGCAGTAGCTTTCAAGGTACCGTCTTTATTATCTTCAACTGTCACTGTAACGGTTAGAGCATCGCCAGCCGTCATGCCTGCAGGCATCGCGCTAGTTTCTTTAATTGTATAAGTATAGGTCTCAGCAATATCTTTTTCGGTGTAATTAATTACATCAAAGACCGCCTTCTGCTTATCTTTATTAAGAGTAATCGTTTGTGGTTCCGTGAGATTGCCGCCAGATAATTCGAAATCGAATTCATCAGTATCAAGCCAGTCACGACCATCGATTTTCTTCGTCGCCTCAAGCTGAACACTACCAGTTGCAGTATAGGTATTCGTAATCGTCTTATCCTCAATACTATATCTTGGTGTTGCCGTGAGGTGACCAGCATTATCGTCGGTGACCTCCACGGTTACAGTAATTGGACCATTTTGGCTCATGTAGCTCGGAAGCGTGTCAGTCTCTTCAATCTTGTAAGTGTAAGTACCGGCAGCCGTATATTCAATTTCCTTGAATTCAACATGCAAGTTGCCATCGCTAACTTCCTTGGTTTCGATAACAGTATCACCCTGCTTCAGTGCAAAGGTGTAGCTTTCGTCGGTATCCCAAGGGCGGCCAGTCAATTTCTTGTTCGCCTCAAGCACAACGCTACCAGAAGTTGCATAAGTATTCTCGATAATATTCGATTCTTCGTTATCTGCATTCTTATAAACAACACTTGTCGAAATATGGCCCTTACCATCGTCGCTGAGAGTAACTGTTGCAGTAATATCGCCAGACTTCGTCAAACCCTTACCCTGATAACCGGCAGTTTCAGAAATCGTATAAGTATAAGTCGTCTTATTTTTTACGTCGTCCTGATCGTAAGTAATCTTGCCAAACGTGACGGTCTTATTGCCATTCGTGGCTTGCCTATTTTGTTCCTCGATACCTTCGCCAGACAAAGTAAAGGTGAACGCATCACTATCTAACCACTCGCGACCAGTCAATTTCTTCGTCGCCTGAAGTGTAATTTCGCCAGCAGAAGTATAAGTATTCGTAATCGTTGTCGCAGAATAGCTTTCGACAATGCCAAGTCTGCCCTCACCAGCATCTTCAATTATAATCGTAACGGTAATATCGTCAGACTTTGCCATACCTTCATTAGTCGGCAAACCTTCCTCAGTAATCGTATAGGTATGCGTACCAACATCGGCCAAAGTGAAGTTTAGTGCCGTAAACGAAATCTCACCATCCTTCTTTACTGGAACACGTTCAATCTCGGTGCCACTTTCATTCTTTAAGACAAAGTAGTAAGTTTCACCTTCCTTCCAATCACGACCAACCAAAGCCTTATTCGCCTTGAGTACAACATTACCCGTTGCAGAATAAGTATTGATAATCGTATTGGTCTCTTTACCATCTTTGTCAGTATAGACAACCGTAGTTGTAATCGTACCGTCATTATTATCCGTCAAAGTCACCGTTGCGGTAATGTCGCCAGAATTCGTTACGCCACCAGGCAAAGTCGAAGTTTCGCGGATTATATATACAAATGTGTTTCCAACATCTTCGGTCGTATAAGTAATCTTATCGAAAGTAACAGTAGTTTTATCCTTATTAACAACTTCATTACCGAGCACATCGGTGCCATGAAGAAGCGTAAAGGTATACTGTTCGCCATCCTTCCAATCGCGGCCAGTTAAAATCTTGCTTGCGCCAAGTTCAATCGAACCTTCAGAAGAATACGTGTTTACAATCACATTTTGCGTAGTATCGCAATCTTCTTCATCTTCTCCGCATTCAAGCGTATCGCCATCACGATAAGCTGTCGTGAACGACAAGGTACCATCGCCATTATCCGTAGCAACTACCACGGCAGTAATCTTGGCGGTTTGACGCGTGAGACCGCCCTTCATATCGGCAATATCCTCGACGATTATATATTCAAAGGTGCCAGTATTATTAATTGGCACTTCAAACTCAGCCGTCTTGCCTTCGCTTACGGCAGCAGTCTGATCTTGACCATTGCCAGTTAAATTAAAGATGAAAGTTTCATCCTTGAGCCAGTTACGACCACGCAAATCTTTCTTAGCCTGAATCGTAACCTTGCCACTTACAGAATAAGTATTCGTAAACGCGGCCGTCTTAGTCGTATTCTTTACAATCTCACCAGTTGCGCCGGTCGAAGATTGTGCATAACCATAATTATTACTTTCTGTAAATTCGAGCAGTTCATCACCAGAATAAACGCCCTTCTCTACGATTTCGTAATAAGCACCTTCCGGCAAACGCAATAGTTTAATCGATTCGCCGTTGCCCAAAGTAAAGGTATCGCCAGATTTAATATACAAGTCTTTACCGTCAACTTTATATGGTGTCGTCAATTCATTGGCTTTCGTATTGTCGGTATAAAGCTTGATTTGGAAACCAAACTTCTTTGCCTTAGCGGTCGTCGCATTGCCACTCGTTACATTTACGGTCTTAGAAATCTCCAAGTTACCAGAAACGTATTTGTTCGTCACAGCTGCCGAAGAAGCGGAGTTACCTTTTACGGCATAGTAGTTCTTGCCATCGACGGTCTTCGCTACCGTGTCGTTAGTCTCAGCGCCATCAGCGCCGTATTTAATCTTGTAATCAATACCATTAAGCGAATAGCCTTTTGGAATATTGCTTTCTTCGACATAGTACAAAACGTCCGTATCGACGTTCACGACACGAATCGTATCGCCAACATACAAAGATTCTTCGATAACACCATCAGTCTCCTTGATGTGATCAGTACGGCTATACTTAATAATCTTATTTCCATTCTCATCGAGTATGAAGTTACCTTGAGCATCCTTTTCATATACGATATGAGATTCATATTCTGGATTATTCTCGCCATAATAAATACGATAATCAGTATCAGAATAAGCGGTCGTGCCATCTGGTTTCTTTAAGGTTACTTTAATATCAAAAGCATCTTTCGAATCTGTGATTTCATTATTATCTTCGTCAAGAACCTTCTTACTGATATTAACACCACCTTTAATCGTGTTCGTCGCAGAAACGGTTGTCATTGCCGTCATGCTCTCAACTGCAGTAATTTTACCATCACTGTCTTTAGTGAACTTCACGTTCATTAATTTCAACTCGCCATCATACAAAATTTCCATTGGCTGATAGCGATAGTTCGTTAGCTGATAGTGGCTATTAATATCATGCTCATCAAAGTAGTATTCATGACCAGTACGCAAAATTGCATATTTAGTACCATTAAAGGTAACTACTTGATGATTCACGTCATCATAGGATGCTTGACCTTCTGCCACCATCAAACCTGGAGCAATCGAAATGTAATTCTTGAGCTTCCAGTTCGTATTCTTGGTGATATGGATCGCTGGGTTCTGATCGTCACCTTCGCCATTGTATGGGTTATATTTCTGACCATCCTTATAAAAATCCATCACAACTTCGCACACTTCAAGCGGATTACCTTGAGCATCTTCGCAAATTTCTTCGCGCTGCGATGGGTCAAGTGAATCTTCCCAAAGCTTCTCGAGCGTAATTTTATCGGTCGGCAAACCAACTGCCGGTGGGTTCTCAATTGTAATTTCCTTTTCCGGAGAAGTCGTCGTAGTTGGCACACCATTTACGGTCGTAGTTTGAACCACCTTATATTTCAAGCTTGGCGAATCCGTGTTTGTCTTTAAACTATAGGTGCTGCCACTCTGAACAATCTGCGCCTTTTGCGCATCCGTTAAAGAATCATAACTCTTCTTGCCGTTATTAAGATCGGCCACCAAGTCGATTGACTCCTGGCTCGGATAAACATTAAAGCTAATTGAAGCCGTTTCGCCATCTTGCAAAACTGTTTCGCCCAAGTTCCATTTCACTGTCTTGGTATCTTCATCATAAGTAGCTGCTGGAGCATCTGTCCAAACCGAACCACCCTTCATATACGTAAAGTCGCCAGCCTTGCCTTCAATCACAGCCTCCGTCATACCAGTAATGCCATCCGTGAATGTCACACCCGTCAACGATAAGCTATTCGTAATTGCTTTTACGATATCATTAAAAGCAGCTTCGAGAGCCGCCTGATTAGCAGCATCTTTATATATAGCGTTTGAATTCAAGTTCTGCATATTTGAAACGTCGCCAAATACGCCAACTGAATATAATGTTTTGCTTGTAACAATAGTCGCGGCTACATTTTGTGCTGCACCTAGGTTATAACCATTAGGATCGCTACTTCCTGACCCCCAACGCACGCAAGTTCTGTTATTACCATAACCTTGATACTCATCACAATCGTTTGCCCGGTTATTATACCTAGAATTACGGAAAGTAGGGTTGCCATCGGAAACAAATATAATATAAACCGGATCGTTATCGCCAAAGCTTACATTATTAGCGGCCGTTAGCGCATCTTCCCAGTTCGTACCACCATCAGCAGTAGTAGCATTAACCCAGGACTTAAAAGTATTAAGAGAAGTCGTTGGAGCTGAGGTTGTTGGAGTCGTATGTGTAGTATCTGTTTTAACGTTTGAAGCGAAATCAATAAAAGCCATCTGAACCATATCAGATACGCCAGTCGTCGTATTATAAGCTAGTAACTTTTCCGCTAAGCCATTCACGGCAGTCTTCGCTACACTTAGGCGGTTTAATGCGACCTGCGCATAACGGGTACCATTATATTGGGTATAGCCGCTATCGCTAGATTCGTCCCGATAATAAACCGTCGAGTGGTTACCATAATCACCGACTTCACGATACGTAACTTCACCCCAATAATTCGTACTTTGGTAGTACAGCTGAACATAGTTTCCATCAACCTTACCAAACCTACCATTATTGCGTTCCTCGTATCTATTCTCGGTAGTCGAATAACTCATACTTCCGGACGAGTCAAATACCACCACGATATTCGCTTTCGTATTGTCCTGAGAGGACGACGCTTTACCAGTCACGCTCAACGTAATTTTGTAAGTACCATCACCATTCGGAACGATGGTTTTCTTTGTTACTGGTTCCGGCAAAGTGTCTTCCGCATACGCACGCGGAACTGCCGACCCCAACGGGCTGATCGTACTAAACAACATCAACGCGGATGCCATAAAGTAGCGCAATTTATTAGTGATTTTCACTACACACACTCCTTTTACTTCTTTTCTCCTACCATCTCCACCAAATACGTAGGGGTTTGCGCTAAAAATACCACAGATTAACCCTATTCTGCAAGCGTAAGCGCCAAAAAACATCAAATAATTCTTAGCAACAAAAAACATCATCTTATAATGCTTATCATTAACTATTTTGCTCAATCGCCATTTTTCACCGCTAAACCCACGTTTTTCATACAAAATGTTGTAATAATTACAACGATTATTACAAATGTTGTATTTTCAACAACACTACAGATTAATGTTGTAGCAAAAACAAAAGCAGTAGCTCTACCCTCTTTCGAATTACAACGTCACAACAACTACTTCTTTACGCTTTTATCCGTAACATCAAATTTCTCAATATACGCACCAATCAACAAGCGCGTCTGCGAATAAAGCGCACAACACGACGTATATACGAGCGCAATCGCCGGCGCCATTACCCACTGCAACACCATAATTATCTTTTTCGTACTACGATACTTCTTTGGGCGCGGCGGCAACATCTTAATCGATAAGATTATCGACGCAAACAAACTCATCATCGCAATCGTCTGGATATAGCTCACCACTACCGGCAAGTTATGTGCTAACAAATCGCGCGACTCAAAATTAAACAGCAACGGCACCCAACCGCCAAAAGCTACAATTGGCGCAAACGCCGCCATCGTCGTATGACCATCAAGTAAACGAATGAACTTTGGCACTAGCGATAATAAGCGCACCGTTCTATCCTTCGAAAATAGATAATCACCCACATAAGCCACGTCGCTTGCGCCATAATCCCAGCGCCTCAGCTGCATCCACTGCGCCTTCAGCGTCTTCAGAAAAGTATTCGATAACACCGCATCTTGATAAATCGGCGCACGAATCGGCAACACCTCAAAATTCCCATCAAAGTAAAATAGCGAACGCCAGTATTGATGCCCATCCTCCGTGATAGTATGCACGCTCCAAAAATTCATCTCTACTAACGCATCTAGTGGCTGTGAATGCGAGGCAAAATTGCGTAAAGTATGTGGCCGCATCGTACAAATCAGGTTCCAGAACGAGTTCGTACAAGCTACCACGCGCGTAATCGATGGCGCATCCCAAATGTTATTCGTAAATATCGACACCGGCTGGTAAGCCAAACGTTTGCGATCCTCATGCACTACAAACTCATACGCAACCTGGTCAAAATAACATGGATGTGGTCTATTATCGCAGTCCAAAGTAGTCACAATTACATCACGGTAGCGCAAGCCCTGCTCTTTCACGTATTTCTTCAGCACGCGCCCAGCATTCGTAATATTTCCACCCTTACCAATCACTTCACCCGGGATATCCGCCGGATGCTTAGCCAAAATAAACGCACCAAACTTATTCTTATAATTTTTTTCTAGAATCTTCGCGACTTTTTCTGTAGCCGGACCGCCCCGCTCTTCATAGGCAATAATCACAATCATGCGATCTTTTGGATACGTCGTCGCCACTACACTGTCCAAAGTTGGCGCTAACACATCCAGCGTCTCGTTGTACATGGTAATAATTACCGCATGATAAATCTGGCTTGGCTTCGGGAAATACCCCTCTTCCGCCGCAGCCATCATACAAAGATTCTGTAAATGTTTATCGTAACCATATTCATTTTTGTGCGTGTGCGCCAAGCGCTCATAGCTCGCTTCTGGGTCTTCAAGGTCTTTCAACCGTTTTAACCAATCAACCTTCACGCCTTTATTCATAATGTTGTAACCCTGCACCACGCGTATGGCCACCCCAATCGCTTTCACGAGCGTAATAATTACAATCAATAATATATATGTCGAACCAAGCACTGGCGAAATCGCCGAAAGACCAAACAGCAGCAAAAACATGCCATACGAAATGAACGCCGGCAGCATCTCAAAAAATCGATAGCGCGGCGTGCGCTTGCCCGTTTGAATCTCGCGAACTTTCGACATTAACCTTCTCCGATAATACTCAGCAAAAACTTAATTGCAATCACCGTAATTGCAATGCTCACCCCCAAAAACAAACGCGCAATATCTTTTCCACGCTTTGTATACAACTTTACACTTAAAAGGTTGTGCCCAATCCCCAACGTTACCGCTATAATCGAAAAAGAAATCAAATACCACCAATAGCTCGAAGAGTAGCCATTACTAATATCCGAGTAGCGCGCATATACTTTTGGGCGACTCGGGTTTAAATTAATAATCGGTAACACAAACAAAACGGCCGCAATCAAAAACTGCGCCGCAATCCACCAGAACAGACCACGATCTTTCTTCCAAATCGTCTTTATTTCTTCAGCTAACTCTTTCATAGCTTTACTATATTCTACCATAATCGCCCCAAAAGTATAATTCTTACGCTTATCGCGGCAATTTCAGAATTTTCAGCTCCATTTCAATCACGCCTGCTATTCTGAGAAAGTCATTAAGGAGATTATTATATGAATAACTCGAAACGATTAACCGCAAATATCATCATGTTTATTGCGCTCATTGCGCTTGGCTCCGCTGCTACTTTTACAATTATTGACGGGGTTAATACATCAAGCGCAGCTCCGATCAGCCAATCACGCTCATTCCGTAGCGGAAACGGCAATATGATGCCGCAAATGGATGGAGAGATGCCAGAAGGGCCATCCGACGATAGCGACACTCCGCCAGAAATACCGAGCGGCGAAAACCAAGACGACGCCAACACTGCTCCGCAAATTCCAGACAATAATAAACAATGGCGCAACCGCCGCAGTGACGCCGAAGCGAACACCGAGACCAAAGAAACAACTAGTTTTCAGCTCACAAGTACCGAGGTTACTACGACTTCCAATACAGAGCTAGCAGCCGCATCAACCGACGCACAAGCTCCGAACGATAATAGTCACGCCATCATCAGTTATCTTTTAGTTGGTGTCGAATTCTTCGCAATGGGCACTATCGTAACTTATTTACTTCTTTCCCGCTTCAATAGCTATAGCCCAAAAGAAGTCGTCAAAAAGTAATTCGGAATTACTCGAAAAATTAATGAAAATGGGAATGATTCCCATTTTCATTTTTTCATGCTACGCTATAAATATGTCCGTAAAATATCATTCCACAAATAAAGAATTCCTACTCGAACTAATCCAGCACTTCCCGGCATCTTTCACCATCAAAGACATCGAAGATTCTCTTTCCGAACATAATATCAGTATTAGCACTAGCACAATTTACCGCATCTTTGACGATTTTCTCGCCGACGGCATCGTTTCAAAAAATCTCGGCGAAAACAGCACCGCCATTTTTCACTATTTAGAGCCCTGTACCAAAAAAGATCACAGCTATCTCGAATGCATTAAATGCCATCGTGTTTTTCACATTGACTGCGACCACATCAGTAAACTCTCCCGCCACCTTTCCAAAGAACATAACTTCCAAATCGTTAATAGCAACTTAACCATCAGCGGCATTTGCGCCGACTGTCAGGAGCAAGCATGAAACGTTTTATTGGTCCAGCAATCATTATTTTAGTAATCGCGCTATTTGTCGTGATGGTCGTCACAAGCAAAACCAACAAGGCCGAAAGTGAGTATATCGAAATATACGCTACCTCCTATCCTTCTTATGATTTTGCGCGCGCTATCGTCAAGGACACGCATATATCCGTCCAGCAAATTATTACACCCGGCACCGACTTACATAGTTTTGAGCCAGCTCCAGAAGATTTATTATATTTGAACAAATCCAAAATCATCGTCGCCACCTGCGGCGAGTCTGAAAAATGGCTTGATGAAATATCTGCCTTCATTGATGCCGAAAAAACCGAGAAAATCTGCATTATGGACTATGTCGATGCGGCCAAAGAAAGCAATAAAAATATCCTCCAGCCAGAGGAAAAAACTACAGACGAATATGACGAGCATGTTTGGACTAGCCCAAAGAACGCTATTAAAATTGTTAAAGCCCTCAAAGAACGCATTAAAACCGTCTTCCCGGAGCAATCGGAACAAATTGATAAAAATACCGACGAATACATCTCGAAATTAGAAGAGCTCGACAAATCATTTGAAAAACTCGCCCAATCCGCCACCAAACCTCTCATCGTCGCCGATCGTTTTCCATTCTATTATCTAGTTCACGATTACAATCTTGATTATTACGCCGCCTTCCCGGGCTGCGCCGAAGAATCTGAAGCCTCCGCCAGCACCATCGCAAAACTCATCGACATCGTCAAAGAAAAACAAATCAGCACTATCTTCACAATTGAGCTCTCCGACCAAAAAGTTGCCAAAACTATCGCTGAGGCTACCGGCGCCGAAGTCTCTATTCTTCATTCTGCGCACAACATTTCCTCCAACGATTACGAGAATGGCGCAACTTATTACGACCTCATGAAATACAATTTAGGTATTTTAGAAAAGGCCCTAAAATGAGTTTAATTAAAGCCGAAAAACTCAGCCTATATTACGGCAATCACCGCATCATTGATAGCTTAAATTTCGCTGTCGATGCAGGAGATTTTTTATGCATTGTTGGCCCAAACGGCAGCGGTAAAACTACCCTGCTCAAAGCCTTGCTTGGCGAAATTAAGCCAAAAGCCGGCAAAATTATATTCGATAAATCAATTTCACCAAATTTTATCGGATATATGCCACAAGAAAACCACATCGACCGCAATTTCCCTGCCACAGCCTACGAAATTATTTCTACCGGCGTGCTTAATCGCGGCATATTTATTAGCTCTGATTCTAAAAAAGTCATCGAATCGAACATTAAATTACTTAACATCGAAAATATTGCTAAGAAAAACTATTCCGAATTATCCGGTGGCCAACGCCAAAAAGTTCTGCTTGCGCGCGCACTATGCGCTACTCAAAAGTTGCTTATTCTCGACGAAGCTTCCAATAACCTCGATTATTCCAGCAAGCAATCATTTTACAAGTTACTCAAAAAATTAAACGCTGAGCACGAGTTAACTATCATTATGGTCACACATGACCTTGACCACAAAAACCTACTTGGCAATAAAATCCTCTCACTCGATCACGATAACCCATTCTTTGGCTTAACCGCCGATTATGTCAGGAGGATTCATGCTCACTAATATTATTGAGATGTTCTCTTACGCATTTATCGTGCGTGCCTTTATCGCCGGACTTGCCATTTCCATTTGCGCCGCTTTGCTTGGCACCAATCTTGTTTTACGCAAACAGTCCATGATTAGCGATGGTCTTTCGCATGTTGCTTTTGGTACCACCATCGTCGCACTCGCCCTTGGTTTTGCGCCACTCGAGTTTACCATCCCAGTCGTTATTATTGCTTCTTACTTAATTCTTCAAGTCAACAACCGCCGCAACATTAATGCCGACGCCGCTATCGCCATCCTCTCTGCTTCCGCGCTTGCTACTGGCATTATCGTCAACTCACTCATAAAAGGCGTAAATATTGATATTAATTCCTATTTATTTGGCAGCATTCTCGCCATTTCTACTCACGATCTAGTCATCACGCTCGTCGCAACGATTATCATTTTCGCGCTCTACATCATTTTTTACCGCCAAATATTTGCCATCACATTAGACGAAACTTTCGCCAAAGCCATTGGAATTAAAACTAAACTCTATAACGCCATTCTCGCCGCACTCTGTTCTGTTATTATCGTACTGGGCATGCGCATGCTCGGTGCACTCCTCATTTCGAGTCTTATTATTTTCCCTTGTCTTTCTGCCATTCGCCTTACGCACAGTTTCAAAACTACCGCCGTTGTTTCTGTCATTCTTTCCATCGTTTGTTTCATTTTTGGTATTTTTGCGTCATATTTTTATAACCTTCCGACTGGCGCCACTATCGTCATCGCAAATCTTATCTGTTTCCTTCTAAGCGTGATATATAATAAATTCAGATGAGCGAAGTAAGATATTACAAATCTTTCGACCAAGATTTTGCCGAAACTCGCAACCAAGATTATAAGTTGCCAAAAGACTACAAGTGGATTCATAAAAATCCTATTTATAATTTCTTTTCTCTAATTCTTTATATTCTCGTAGTCGTACTTGATCTTGTTTACATGAAACTTTTCGCCCACACGACCGTCAAGAATCGTCGCCTTCTCATCAAAGCCAAGCTTCACGGTGGTTATTATTTATATTCTAATCACACGATTCTTTTCGGCGACGTCGTAAATCCATTCGCTATTACTTTTCCAACTCATCCTTATATAATTTGCAGTCCATCCAACCTTGGTATTCCCGTCGTCGGTAAATGGCTACCGATGGCCGGCGCTTTGCCAATCCCGGACAATCTTCGTGACATGAAAAAATTCACTGAGGCTGTCGGCAAACGTATTAAACAGCGTAATGCTGTCATCATTTATCCAGAAAGCCATCTTTGGCCGTATTACACCAAAATTCGCCCATATACCGAAGCGGCTTTTCATTTTCCATTTAAATATCCAGCTCCTGTTTATGTTGCCACTTCTACTTTCAAAAAGAGCCTCTTCTACAAAAAACCGAAAATTACTATCTACCTAGACGGGCCATTTTACCCAGACGATGAACTTCCGCGTAAAGAAGCTCAAAACAAACTTCACTATATGGTTCAAAAAACCATGGAACGCCGTGCCAAGCACAGTACTTATGAATTTATTTCTTACCGGAAGAAGACTTCTTAACTTTTATATCCAGCAATATCCGAATAATCAAACTTGTAATCTAATTTTTTGCGGTAACATTTTTCGTAACAGGCCACCCGCTCTTCGTAATCTTTTTTGGCCATTTCCTTACTATTTTGTTTATGACTCTTTTCTGGGTCAGGATAAATAACGTCAAGCACATGCACGACATATTTTAGTTTTCTAAATTGCTCATTGTCATCTTCGTCCAAATCTACCATCTCTACGAAAATCGGCACTACTGGCGCACCAACTTGCGCCGCGAATAGATAAGTTCCCCGCTTGCATGGTCGCGGTTTTCGATAATTAAACCACATTTCTTCTTCTGGATATATTTGCACAAATTCGCCCGCACCAACTAGCTCTTTAACCCGCGGCGTAAATTTCTTAATAATATAATTCGGACGCTTCAAAATCGGTATCATTTTGAGGTTATTAAATAGGTAACCAAGCAAACCTGTCATTGCAAAATTCGTATCTTGTACCACAATATAAGGAGTTTTATGGAATTTCTTCTTCAGCACCGCACGCGCAAAAATACTGTCAATTGGATTAAAATGATTAGACGTCACAATTGCGCCGCCTTTTAGCTCGTCAAGCTTTTCAAGACCATCAAATTCCGTCACATTTTTGTGCATCGCCCATACTGCATTCACCATCGCAAAGGCCGGGCGACTCTTCAAAAAATACCAAACCTTCTTATTTTGGTATTTCTCAAAATCGCCAATTACGCGGTCAATTTCTTCGTCAGAAATTTTCGGATCATCCAGCTCGGCCTTCTTATTTAATTCGCCCTCTTTTACATTTTTGCGAATATTTTCAATTACCGCGCTTTTATCTCCGCCAATAATCATTTCTAACTCCTTGTTTCTTTACCGCTATCAAAGATTTTCTTAAATGTTATCTCACCTTTTAGGATTTCTTCCACGCGTTCGCTCATTAGCTTCAAGCGTTCTTCATCGCCACGTACTTTTTTCTTCGTAAACGAGCGTTTTTCGCGTTCTATTTCTTTGATAAATGCCGAGCGTTTAGCATATTTCCAATAATACTCTTCATACTCCGTACCATCATAGTGCCATGGCTTAAAGAATAAGTTATAATGCACAATTTTCGGCTCATCAATATGCATAAAACCATTTGATGGCATCGTGTTCCATTCGTAACCAAGGTATTTTACGCGACCATTACAAAGCGCATTTAAGTAATCCTGGTCTGGCGCCACCGTATCAAAATCATACTTATTCAATAGGTAGAAGAAATGCTCGCAGAACTCTTCGTCACGGAATTTCTTAAAATCCATCAGCAACACGCCTGAATTGAAATACTTCTTATGCGGAATTCCCACTGCGTCATCAAAATATTTGCAGAACAATTTGTTCGACTGCGTAGACATATCCGTACACGCAGCCATAATATTCCCCGCCAAGTCCACGTTAAACAATTCCGCAATATCCGTACGCACAATAATATCACTATCAAGATAAATACCTTTATCGTATTGCGGGAACATTTCTGGCAAGAAAATGCGGTAATAGATTGTCGGCGTAAAACAATCTGCCTTCAGGCGCGTTTCTTTGCGGTCCGAAATACCCTCTAGCGTTTCCTGCATCTCGGTAAAAATCAAATTAATATGATCTTCTTTACCCTTGTTTAACTTCTCAAGCTTACGCATCGAGCGGCGCGTTAAATTATGGTAGATTACGTTCACGTCGTAATCATATTTCTCACTCGTATTATCAATTAAAGAAGCTAAAGCCGTCGAAAGGTAAGGCGCATAGGTCTCGTCCACGGTAAAGAATACGGGCACAGTCACTTTTTTCATTCCATCACCTCATCTTTCACTTCTAGGTATTCTTCCAGCACATCATCAAAAGCATGACAACCAAGCACATCGTGTAATTTATCAATATTCCACGGTTTAATTTTCTGCGTATGGAACACCGGCCAAAACTTAAATGTCGTCGTGAAATGACGAAACACCGTATCACCGTTTTCTTGTTTTTGCTCATTAAAACGTCTGTCCACTAGTAGCTTATTCTCAGCATATAAATTCAACGATGTCTGATCCGGCAACAACATTTTAGCCCACTTAATACGTTTGCGCGTGCGCTCAAACAATTTCGTCTTACGAATTAAATCCATGTTCATCAGCAACACACCCGAATTCATATAATTCTTCTCGAAGAAGCTGTCCGTATGAATCCAATGTTGACCATAATAATCCGCCACGCCAATTAACTCATAATCTTCGTTATTTAACTTATAGAATTTCTCCGGCGCTTTCAGGGCCACTACATCCGTGTCTAAATATAATAATTTCTTTGGCAGTTCTGGAACCAAGTCTGCATATAAACGCAACAAACAATAAGGCGTGAAGAATGTTGAAAGATTTGCGCGTGGCATATTCTCGCGGAAAATCTCTGTAATGTCCAAGAGCTGAATGTTATGCTTTGGGTTCTTTTTCTTTAAAATCTCATCGAGTTTTTCGATCGCTTCAAACGGAATCTGCTCATATCCTTTCAAATACATAGTTAGCACAAAAATATTCAGCACCTCCTTGGTTTGCCTGGCCAAGGATAAAACAGAAATGATTAGTCCGTCCAGGATATTCCTGTCACCACAATATAAAATATTCATTAGAGCTAGTCTTCATTATAGCACGCGGCCACCAAAAAATCCCCATAGCGCCATATTTCAGTATTTTTTAAGCTTTTTATATCTATATCTTTAAAACCATAGTTCAACCCCCGCCCGTTGCACTTCGCAAAGCTCTCCTTTAGCACCCACATCCGCGTAAAATCTTCTGCAGTTTTTATTGCATCTGCTTCTTTGTCGCTACAGACTCGCTTTAATACGCGCGGTTTATAGCATTTTTTCTGAATATCCACGCCAACTTCTCTTTCAGAAACTGCACAGACCATCATATTTTCACAATGGCTCAGATTAAAAAACAATTCGCCAGAAACAAGATATGGTTTACCATACTCGCTATAATGCAAACTTCGGTTTTTCACATCGCAAGCATCAAAAACCTCGTTCAAAAACGCTCGCGCATCCGTTCCTTCTGCTAAAAAAACCTTAGTCTTCGTGTTCTTCGGCGTATTTAATAATGTCGCCGATGGTCTGAAGATTTTTAATATCTTTATCTGCGATTTCAATGCCAAATTCCTCTTCAAAAGCCGCCACCAAATCCACCAAATCCAACGACTCAACTTCCAAATCTTTGACGAGATTTGTCTTTTCGTTCAATTTCTTTTTATCTACATCAAGCGTCTCAGCGATTAGATTGATTACTTTATCCTTCATGATTATCTTCCTCTATTAATTTATCGCGCAGAATCTTGCCATTGTTATTTCTCGGAAAGGCTTTGCTTCTTACACGCACCATCGCAATCTGACGATTCTTTGGCTTATCATTATTATAACTATAAATCAGCTCGTCGAAGTAATCTTGATCGCCAAAATAGCCCTCATTTGGGCATATGGATGCGATAATACGATTGCCATATTCATAGACCACTACTTCATTCACGCCTTTATCCTTCGCTAGCACCACCTCAATCTCTTCCGGACTCACATTTTCGCCATTACTAAGAATAATCAAATTCTTTTTACGCCCCGTAATATGCAAGAAGCCATCTTCGTCTACGCGCCCTAAATCGCCCGTAAAGAAATAGCCATTTTTTAACACTTCCGCAGTTGCTTTACGGTCTTTATAATACCCCTTCATTACAATATCGCCGCCAACTACTACCTCTCCGTCGATAATCTTTATTTCTACATCGCGACACAGCTGCCCCACGCTGCCATCACATTTATGATGATTGCGATTCACTGCCACCACTGGCGCACATTCCGTAATGCCATAGCCATTCAAAATCTCTATGCCAATACTACGGAACCATTTTACGTATTTTTCGTCCAAATGTGCCCCGCCACAAATAATATACCGACACTTGCCACCAAATTCCGCCAAAATCGAGCTAAACAGCTTTGGTCGCAAATCTACCCCCATCTTTAAGGCCGCATCACTAATCTTAATTCCCCACTCCAGCTTCTTTTCGTGCTTCTCGCGGCGCGCCTGACGCCAAATCTGCTTATAAAAAGTCTCTACCACCATTGGCACCGCAAAAATCGTGTCCGGCTTACCATCTTTAAAATCATCCGTTAGGTGCTTCAGGCTGCCACTAATAAAGGTGCGTACGCCATAGTAATACGGCATCAAAAGCGAAGTCACAAACCCAAAGGCATGATGATATGGCAAAAAACTCGTAGAAGCGTCCACCGGCTCATAAATTGACGAAGCCGCCCACAAATCCGTAACGATATTTTTCTGCGATAACACTACGGCTTTGCCAAAGCCAGTCGTGCCCGACGTAAAGAAAATCATCGCATCCGCATCAACGTCACGCCCGCCCTTTACGGCGCCACAACGACCCCCTTCCTTGCGGTCATCTTCCCATTCTTCCAACGGAAAACTCTTACGCACCAAGTCACTAATCTCTTCGCAATAATCACCCGAATAATACACCGCATTCACGTCTACCTGACGCAACTGCTTGTTCCAAGTCTCAACCCCCGCATCCTTATCGAGCGCCACGCAAACGTTGCCGCTCCGTACAATTGCCATCGCGCAAACTACCCACGCATAGCTATTTTCTCCTACCACGGCAATGTTTTTCCCCTTATAATATTGAGTAAAATATTTACTCAAATCCCGCACATCGCCATAAGTATCCTTAAATGATTTCTTGACTAATTTCCCCTCTTCGCGATACATAAAAGCCGTCTTCGTTGAGTCTTTTCGCAGACAAATCAGCTCTTCAAAATCCCGAATCTTCGGCACATCATAATAATCATAGCTGGCATTCGGAATCTTTTTCATACTCTTCATTATACAATGAGCCACTTATTGATGCTAAAATAAGCTTAAATGAAAACCCCACTACGTTTCCAGATTACAGAATTCGATTGCGGCACTGTATCGCTATTAAATGCTTTCTGCTACCTCTTTAATCGCAAAGAGATTCCCGCACTCCTCGTAAAATCCATTTTTAGCTACACCATGGATTGTTATGACGAAAATGGCCAGCTCGGCCAAGGCGGTACCAGCCGTGAGGCTATCGATAAACTTACAGCTTGGATTACCCACTACGCCAACACTAACGATTTCCACGTTAAGTGCGAACGCCTTACTGGCGAAGATGTCACGCTAGCCAAAATGGCTTATTGTTTGGCCCACAACGGTGTCATTTTTGTCCGTTGCTGGCAGGACGTCGAGCACTACGTTATTATCACCAAAATCCGCAACCAAAAGGTCTATATTTTCGACCCTTACTATATCGACAAAAAGCACCACAAAACCGACAAACAGGTCAAATTAATCTTTAATAAGCCTTTCACGCACAACCGCATCGTCAGCCTACAACGCGTCTTTTCCGAAACTCATCAGGATTTCGCTCTTGGCCCGATTTATAAACGCGACTGCATCCTTATCAATAAAATTTAGCAACAAAAAATGGAGCCGTTGACTGGGATCGAACCAGCGACCTGCTCGTTACGAATGAGCTGCTCTGCCAGCTGAGCTACAACGGCGTCCGTAGCGATATTATACCACAAGACATAAAAATCGCCCAGCGCGCGCAGCGCTGGGCTTTTGTACGGTTATTCCTACTCTAATGCAGGCCCCTACTTCAGGTCTTCGGCGGAAATCTTCAGGCGATAGATAAAGAACTTACCCTTATCGTTACCCACTCCGTTATAGAGCAGATAAACTTCGCCATTCACGAAATCGATGCCTTCCAGTTCCTGTTGCGGGTTCTTCACGACGAATATCCCCACGATGTTCCCGCGCGCGTCAACCTTATAGATCACATTGCTGTTCTGTTCCAGTTTGTACTTCTGCGCCGTCGCATCACTTGCGTCGTTTACCCAGTTCACCAGGTAGGTATAACCATCATAGAAACCCATATCCTGTGATGTAAAGCTCGTTTCGGCCGTCACGGTCTTCTTCACCATTCCGGGAATCCCGTTCAGAGTGTAGATCGTGCCGCCAGAGCGCACATAATAGGTTCCCCTCGCGTCATCATACGCGATACCGGTGCCGTAACACGGCATTCTGTCTGTCCCCTTTACCGAGAAATCGCTCAGGCTGATACGCGTCGCCAGCTCATATTTGCCGGCTTCGTTGCGGATGCCCACCACGATAATCTCATTGGTTTTAGGGTTATAGGCCATGCCGTTGGCATGTCCCAGTTCGAAGGTCTTGCCATTCGGGAAATAACGAGCAGTCAAGTCCTCCTTCGTGCTTCGTCTGATAATCACCAGCTGATTGTTTGTTTCACCACCGTTCTCCGCGCTTCCGCTCGGACGACCGGCGATTACGAAATAGTCTCCTGCGATAGCAAAGCTCTGTACCGAGCCGACTCCTTCGGGCTTCTTGCCCTCATAGACCAGTTCAGTTTCCACGGTCTTGGCCTGCTCCATTGTCACGGGTTGCGACCTGTTCAGGCCATACCTCAGACTTGCGACCTGCTCCGGGAAGAATACCACCGCTATCGCGGCCAGAATTACCAGCACTAACACTGCCGACCAGAATTTCTTCATCAGAAAACACCTCCATTGAGTAGAAATTTTAAGGTACTCTATATATTATAGCACAAACGCTTTAAAAAGTCAATATATACCGCACTTTTTACTTGCATTTAGCAACATTTTTCTGTATAATCAACTCAATGCGGGCTCGTAGCTCAGCTGGTTAGAGCGCCTCCCTGTCACGGAGGAGGTCGCGCGTTCGAGTCGCGTCGGGCCCGCCATTACAAGAAAAAATCTCCTCGCGGAGATCTTTTTTATTCGCCAATTTTTTCAAATACGTCCAGAAATTCGCTTTCGACTACCCCGTAATTTACCGGGTATTTCATATAGCCGTGCGCATCTATCGTCCTACCGTTCTCGTATACCACATGCAAAGTAAAACTTGCACCATCCATAATATTGTTATCCGACTTATCAAAACCATCCCACGCCGCTACGTTATTCCTCTCTATAATCTTCTGCAATTCGTCCAAATATTTAGCATCAATCGTCTTCTCTATATCTAAATCCGACATATTGTAGCCTTTAGCCGTATACCTTGCCGTCTTGCTACCAATTCGCTCAATATCATAGTCCGTATACCCACCAAAATAGCTACCAGAGCCAAATGAAAATGATACAATTTCTCCCTTATAGCTCTCTTTCTTTGTGAAATAACTAAAGGCCACTACCCCAGCTGTTAAAACTACTAGTATCAGTGTAAAAATAGCGACAAAAACGCCACCACTTTTTTTATTCTGCTCTTGCTTGTCCATACCATCATAATAACAGATACTGATTTTTATGGTAAAATAATCACATTGCGGGTGTCGTATAACGGCTATTATGTATCCTTCCCAAGGATAAGACGAGGGTTCGACTCCCTCCACCCGCACCAAGCAATAAAAACTTAGCCCAGAGGGCTATATTTTTATTGCTTATGCTAAAATATACATGTATGGAACCAAACAATCCCAACCCTGTTGCTCAGCAGCCCGCACCTCAAATTATGGCCTATCAGCCAGCTCCTGCCCCGCAACCGCAACCAAAGCACAAAGGCAACAAACTCGTTCCAGTTGTTATTTTTTTGCTTCTCGCCGTGCTCGGCCTCGGCGGCTACATTATTTACGATAAAATCGTCGCTACTAGAACGGTGGACGATTCCGTCGAGACTATCACTACCGAAATTTTCGACTCCCTCTCCAGCCTTGACATCCCAAATGAAAATCGCGATACCCACATTGCCCAAGCCCTTGCTGGCCGCCTCTTTACCGTTAACGCCAGCTCCGATCAAACTATAAAGTTTACCAGTTCCGAAGATTATGCTTACAGCTACTATCGTGATCCAACCGCAGACTATCGTAAAATCCTCTTTAGTACCCATCATGGCAAATTCTCCGTTTCTGGCGATACCGTCAGGCTAGAATCCGGCGATGAATTCCGCATCGTCGGCGATTATCTCGTCAAATCCAAAGATGAGCTCAGCAGCAACCAATACTACGTCTATTTTGATAACTACCAAATGTATAATGTCGCCAACGGCCTCAATAATTCCCTCAACGATTACTTTGGCCGTATGAAAAAGAGCAATAAATATCTTCCTACCACCGAAAAATCTCATATCGACATTGATAGCGTCGTCTGCAAGGCAGATTATACTAATCCAAATATCACCAACGCCGACGCCTACATCTGCGGCACCTATTATACCCAGTATTTCAATGAGACAAACACCGCTAGCATCGTCAAAGAATACAATTATCCAGATTTCATAAATTATTGTTGGAATGATGTTAACATTCAGACCTATGCCAAGGGCGGCAACTGTTTCACTAACAGCGCCATCCAAAACTACGCTAGCATCATCGTCCGCCTTACTGACAATACTAATTACCGCGTCACCGGCGTCTACCGTGAAGATAATTCTAAGATGGATATTACAACCGGCGTAGACCCAGACAATGATAAAACCTCGAACAATCAGCACTAGCTCTTGCAAAAATACCAAATCTGTGGTATAATATATATATGAAGCTTTCACGCTATAAACATGATTCCGAACTATCCTACGCTTTTGGCGCCACACTTGTCTATGAGCTTGCCAAAACCCATCCCGAGCTCATCACTCGTGTCTTTTTACGTCCAGATTTATCCATGCAGGGCAAGAAAATTATCGAGATTCTATCTATGCTCCGCGGCCTCGAAATCGAAATCATCGAAAACAATAAAGTCTTCAATGTCCTTGGCGCCAAAGAAAGCTGTCTCTTAATCGCTGAATTCCAAAAGCCAAACACTACCCTCACGCCAATTGGCACCGCCCATATTGTCCTTGTTAATCCATCCGATTCCGGCAATCTCGGTGCTATTATGCGTAGCGCCGTCGCTTTTGGTTATCAAGATATCGCCATTATCACTCCTGCTGTCGATGCTTACGATCCTAAAACAATCCGCGCATCCATGGGCGCCATTTTCCATCTCAATATTCAGCAGTTCTCTTCTTTCGAAAACTACTCGCAGCTTTATGGAAACTTTGGTACCAATCCGCGCAAATATTACGCCTTCATGCTCAACAAAAACGCCCAAAAGCTAACTGAGCTTAGCTACATCGGCAACAATTACGCAATCATCTTCGGCAACGAAGCCACTGGTCTTCCAGAATCATTTGCAAATATCGCCCAACCAATCTTCATTCCTCAAAGCGATAATGTCGACAGCCTCAATCTTTCGGTCGCTTCTAGCATCGCCATGTATCACTTTAGCCAACAAAAATAACCCCCGCGGGGGTTATTTTTTATTCTCCAGAATTTTCCGTTTCTTCTTTTTCGGCTTCCGCGTCTTCTTCTGTTGATGCCTCTTCGTCAACGTTCAGGTCAATTTTCTCGGTTACTTTTCCATCTTCACGCAACTTCGCCATCTCAGAATCTAACCATTTAAAACGTACCCAGATCGACGCATAACTAACCTTTGTTTCGGTCTTGCCAGTCAGCTTCACGATATAATAACCATCGCCATTCTTCGAAACAAAGTAATTCGAAATATCACCAACATTTTCTAGCGTTGAAGCCATTGCGGCACGACCGCTATCCAAATTCAAGAACTCTACACTATCCACAACCTCATAGCCAATCGCATCGTTGTCCTGATATTTCTTTACGAGTTCTTCCATGTTATTATTTTCAGCTAACGCAGCCGCAATTTCCTCAATTAATGCTTTCGCATCCTTATCGAATTCTACTGATGCCTTCTTTTTGGCAAGCGACAGCATAATCAGGCGACGATATTCATTTATACTCAATCCAAAATTATCTTTAATAATTCCTTCAAAAGCTTCGTCGCTACGTTTTTCGCCATCGATAATCTTATGCTCTTCAATAACTTCGTCAATTTCTTTTTCGGTCACAGACTTCCCGGCTTCTTCCAACTTTGCCATCGCAAAAGCATAATCTTCTGCCGCCGTTAATGCCTGGCGTTTATAGTAAGCCAACTGCTGCTTTGATGTATCGGAATTATCAAACTTACCTTGCTGACGCTCCACGGATGCAATCGAGCTACGATACAACATTAAATAATCACTAAAGCGTACTTTTACACCATCTACTTCTGCTACCGACAAACCTAGCGTGCGCGTAAAACGATACATTACTTCGCCCGTATTTTGCGCCTTATAAAGCTGTACCCAGCCCACGAAAGTAAAAGCACCAATTGCCACTAAACCAATCAAAATCGCACTAATAATTAGGCGATGTTTAGCGTACTGGAAAGGATATTTAAATTTTTTACCCTTCGCAATAATCTCTTCGCGACTTTCTTCAATATTCTGCTGCGTAATCGCACCAGAACTTGTCGCTTTCTTCTCTTTTTTGAGCTTTATTTTTTCACTAATCTTCATTTTCTTCTTCACTTTCCGTCTTACGTGCAATATGCGCTGCGTCCCCTAATTCATTATACACGGTCTCAGGTTTGCTAACCATGCTCATGGTAAGATCTCCAGCGCTCGTCTGCACTAAAATCGTGCCGTAATTCAGCATCGTTGCCATAATGCCATGTTGACCATACGATGCGCTCAAAATGTTCTCCAAATCTAGATCAACTACCGTCTTCTTGAATAGGCCTTTTTGACGCACCTGACGCAAACGCTGGTTCGTTAACATGTAGAAGCTGAAATACCACAATACATAGCTGTAGCCCAAACCAATCAGGCCCACCAGCACAAAACAAATCCATACAAAGAACATATGTTCATTGTTTGGCCACATCAAACTCGGCAAATAACCTAATCCAATCATTACGATTAGAAACAAAATGCCTTTACTGGCAGTAATTGGATGCCGGCGAAAAACATAAATGACTTTCTCATCTGTCCTTTGCCCTTCAAAATCCATAAGCATATTATATCAAAAAAATGGTGACCCGGGCGCGAGTCGAACGCACAACCTTCTCCTTAGGACGGAGCCGCTCTATCCATTGAGCTACCGGGCCAACTACAGCTATTCTACCATAAAAAAGAGCTCCTCACGAGGAGGGGCTCACTCCACACTATC